>Ga0123355_10005017_pt1 | contig 19274 bp, 12 predicted proteins | sample TergutEmb28metaG_3_FD_89872 | JGI IMG/M metagenome (GOLD analysis project Ga0123355, IMG submission 89872) | Embiratermes neotenicus P1 segment gut microbial communities from Petit-Saut dam, French Guiana - Emb289 P1 | ecosystem: Host-associated > Arthropoda: Insects > Digestive system > Gut ... | reverse complement strand
ATGACGCCCACACTTTTCTCTGGCCATTATCTCCGTAACCGTTCTACTTTGGACATAGGTGTTTTGGGTTATATCGGTATAGTTTAACATAAGGAACACTCTCCCGAAGTCTCGCACATTCCTGGTGGGACACCCCGTATAAACTTTCAAAGAAGTTCGGCAAAGTAGCAATATCACGGCACGGTGGTAATGACAAATGTGGTGGTTAAGGAGTGAGAAATCGCATGTCGTGTACTATTTCAAGATACTATCCAGTTATTCGTGGTGGCATGACTACAGCTTTGAAAACCAAGGGCAGAGGTGCCCGACCAAGATTCCAAATGGCATCTCCCCGAACAGAATAGTAAATGGGTTAAATCTCTTTCGGTCCCCATCCACGTAAGCGTATTTGGCAGGCCCTATGTACCCCTTAAACTAATGTCCAACTCAAGGAAGCCCTCTTACTTTAAAAATGTTCCACTATGGCCCTAGACTTTGACTTTTAACATCCTCACGGTCCAAGAAAAACGAAGCCAAATAGGTACGTCTGCGTCTTTGCACGGCTGAACTCTCACACAAAATGTGAACTGAGGTTTCCTCCTCTGCCCCACACCGGTAATGCCTGGGAAAGCCTATCAGCCTCATTATGTACAAATGTCTTCTCAGGGTGTTGTGTCCAGTAACTAGGCCGGTAACAACCTTGGACTGTATCCTATTAAAGGCCAGTAACCTAATCCAATCAACATATTGCCCGAGCCCTCCCTTGCTAAGTGCCTTGGGTTCCCCTTATGGAGTCCTACAACAGAAATGCTCCGTTTCCACAGCCTTCCATTACATGTTTCTCAAGAGTTAGTATAGAAGCACTCCATCCATGTTCCCCTCACGGAGTCACTCTAAGGAGAGAGATGCTCCATTTCCAAGGCTTTCTTTCAGCGTTCCCAGTACAGCAGCCTTCCCTCCAGGTCCCCCTCACAGAGCTCCCAAAGTGTGAGAGACGATCCGTAAATAGAGCGCTCGTTTACTGTCAACAAAGTCACCGGTAAACGAACCACCCCTCTCCAGGTTCCACAACGGGGCCCCTGTGGAGAGAGAGAGAGAGAGAGAGAGAGAGAGAGAGAGAGAGAGAGGCCCGTTTCCAGAGCCTTCATTTACATATCCGAGTACCCAGTAATACAGCCGTCCCTCAGTTCTCAGAGCCCTAATTCATCTATCCCCGGTAACCGAGCCACCTCCAGGTTCCCCTACGGAGAGGAGGCCCAATTCCATACCCTTATTTCACATATTTCTGGAGTTCCCAATCAACAAAAAAACTCACCTTCCCTTCGAAGTCCCCGTAGACGAGCCAACACCACCCCCCCCCCCCCCCCCCCCCCCAATACATGGGACACCAACGAGGCAACGAAGATGCTCCCTTTCCAGGGTCGATGGTTTATTCATTCATTCAATCATTCATTCGGTCTTTCGTTCGTACCTCTGAGCCACCTGTTAAGGAGATCTCCCACCAAACGAGGAAAATATATGGTCGCCGTCCACGCGGTCATACCTGGACAGAAGGCCTACATACAATGGGGTGCGGCCTAGTGCCCCAAGGGGATCGTTTACAACACTGCTATCACTACCCCAGTGCCAGGCAGCACGTCACCTTCCACCTTGGCTTGGGTACAGCCCCAGTAGCCAGCGTGTGTCGTAGTAACCCTCTACAGTGTATCCACTCCACACCTGTTACCACCTCCCACGCGACCCAGGGTACGGATCTCCACGTAACCTTGAGATACGGCCGAAGGGTTGGATTTATGGGAAGCGGCAGCTCCCCGAATAAAACTCAGAAGCCTTACCGATATAACTGCTCCGCGCTTCAGTATGGAGACACAATCGTAACTGATTATGCTACTGTCACGTACCAAGCATATTAAGAAGATAAGTAGACCACCCAGATTGAAATATCGTTCGTGGAATGGAAGTGGTTAAGCCTAGATACCGCGACAGAACTACTAGAGGTAGCCACAGCTTTGGCTACTAGGCACCGTGGGAGGAGTGGGGGGGGGGCGATTTTCCAAAGAACATAACACTAATTGAAAATGCGATTTTGAAAAAAGGTGGCTCTGTTTATCCAGTGTCATGCACCCCACACTAATGCACAATTAATCTAGATCGAACGACTTTGGGCCCCGACTCGCCTGGTGAATAGGTTACACGTCATACAACTCATTCAAATGCGAACAAAAGTAATTTAATTTAACAGTATGATATAGTACACGTCCACCTGTCTCGAAAAATCTGATCAATTTGCATCGTAATTATCTGTCTATGGTTTGAAAACTCTGTTAGTTCCTCAGAATATAGATCGTCGAATTACTGGACGACAGTGGCATTATTAAATCCAACACATGCGCAAGGAAACTGCGCAGTGTCCAATTTGAGGTACCACTGAGGCATTTGCTTGGAGAGGCTGAAGACCTCTTAGGCAAAGTCAAGTCCCAAGAACTCAAACCTAGTGAAAAAATAAATGCTGTGTGTTTGTGTGTGTGTGTGATTTCGTGTGTGTTTCATTCTATAATACAACTTCATTACATATTACAATCACAAAAAATACACGCTACGCATTTCAAAACGATCACGTCTTTTTCAGGCCCGTAAGCAAAATTACTTGCTTGAATACATTTAGGTACTAAATAAAAATGCCATTTAACATTCTTTAGAGTGACTTGTGTACCTAACACATAATAGAAATAACAGGAAAGAGTTTCAAATTTATCGACTTTCCGGTCGCACCGAACCCATCTCAATGTCCGTGTCAACCAAGGAACGCAGGTTCGTACCACGCATAAACGAATATGTCTTTGTTACATCCACTGACAAACATAATTACCGCACATTCCTATCCGTTTTAGCCCATGAACAAATCTAAACAAAACCTAAGGCTTAAATCCTAAAAGTAGAAAATAATTCAACGACACAAAGAAAACAAAAAAATAACACAGAGATAGAGGAATACAGAATTAAAAAATAAAAAAATAAATAAAACGAAAATAAGTAGCTGGGCAAGACTAATAGAATGCTAGGGGTGGAGCGGAGGGAGAGTCACGATTCGACGAATTCGAAAAACGCATAGAAAGCACCCTGAGAAAGCCAGAAAAACGAGTTGCTATTCGTGCCCCTTAATGCGTATTCTATTACTTCAATGTGCACAGTGCGAAGTTCTTGGCAAGGTACAATGTGTTGAGCAGAATTAGAGCCGTACAAACCAACATGTAGTTGGGCCGTCGGTAAAATTAGGACCCATGTTACTGCATTACATTTCGAATCTGTTGCTACAAATTACTGCATGAAACAAAACATAAAAAAAGCCATCCCAACCCAGCGAACACTGGTGCGGAAATAATTTAGCACGGATCATTAGATGCAACGTCCCTTCACACTGCACTGGGCAATGCAGGTGTTGGACACTGGCTTCTCACGCGGCTTAAAATAAATGTAATCTATGTACGTGTAATGCTGAAACAAACCAGTAGATCACAGATACCTGCCAAAAATATGTAAAAATCTCGAGGGATAAATCGCTACCAGACCGGATTCAGGGCAGAGTAGTGGCCATGGGTTCTTTGGTCACCAACGAAGATGGGTAGGAATAGATGGAAGGGTCATTGTGAATGGTAAGGTTCGTTAAGAAGATATGCAGACTATTCTAAATTGTCTTCAATCGTCAGCCTGTTCGCACTGACACCAAGCCTTTATTAAGTAGCTGTCACAATGAGGTAAGGTTAAGTACAAAAAGAAAATAACAAACAGCATCCATTCCTCTATACAACATTTATGGTCGGTTCATACAAATTTCTGAACCCAATGCAGGAAAGAAATGACGACCCCAAATCTACAAAGAACTGAACTGACAATGCAGATACACAGCAATGTAAGAACGCGCACACAAAATATGTCGTAACACAATATCTGATATACTGCCGGCCATTTCGAAGACCCGTCCCCCACGAACGATGGGGCCATACGTAGCCGCATAAAATACGATAGCTCAAATTGATCCCGGCCGTAGTAATTCGACTTTGTACACGAGAATCGGAATGTTTACGGCATTCGAGTGTACTGGATGCGCGAAGTTTTAGGGGAGCTGATTGTGACACATATCACTATCTGGTGATTGCAAAGATTAGGGAAAGATTAGCAGTGGGTACACAGGCCGCACAGAGGTTTGATAGGCAAAGATTTAACTTGAGGAAGCTAAATGAGCCAGCGGTTAGGGAATAGTATCAGATTGAGATTACAAACAGGTTTGCAGCTTTGGAGAACTTGAACGATGACGAGGACGTAAATAGGACTTGGGAGAACATTAAAGAGAATATCCAAACCTCAGCGAACGAGAGTCTGGGTCTGCACGAATTGAACCATAATAAACCCTGGCTTGATGAATGTTTAGGTTTCTTGGATCAAAGGAAGCGGGCTAAACTGCAGTGGATACAGGATCCAAGCCAAAGCAATGTAGATAATCTGAACAATGTAAGACGTGAAGTTAGCAGACACTTCAGGAGCAAAAGAAGTCATATCTGAGAGCTAAAATTGAGGAACTTGAAAATAACAGTAAGATCCAAAACATTAAGGACTTGTATAGGTACATCAATGACTTTAGGAAGAGGTACCAGCATAGCAGAGGATGAGAAAGGTGACTTGGTTGCAGACTCCCACAGTATCGTGGCTAGGTGGAGAAACTATTTCTCCCAGCTTTCAACGTGCATAGGGTTAAGGATGTTGGGCACGCAGAAATACACACAACAGAAACACTAGTATCCTGAGCCAAGTGCCGCTGAGGTTGAGCTGGCTATCGACAAGCTAAAAAGTCACAAATCGCCAGGAATTGATCAAATACCGGCAGAACTGATTAAAGCTAGGGGTAGAAAAATTTGCTTGGAGATTCATAAACTCATTACTTCTATTTGGAAGAAGGAGAAACTGCCTGAAGAGTGGGAGTCGATCATAGAACCTATTCATACGACGGGGGATAAAACAGATTGTAACAATTATAGGGGCACATCACTTTTGCCAACCACTTACAAAATTTTATCCAATATCCTGCTCTCAAGGTTAATTCCACATGCGAAGGAAATTATCGGGATCATCAATGTGGCTTTCGACGTAACAGGTCGACTATTGATCATATACTCTGCATTCGCCAAATACTTGAGAAAAAATGGGAATACAATGAACCAGTTCATCAACTCTTTATAGACTTCAAGAAAGCTTACGATTCAGCTAGGAGGGAGGTCTTATATAAGATTCTCATTGAGTTTGGTATCCCTAGGAAACTTGTAAGGTTAATAAAGATGAGTTTGACTGAAACATATAGCAGAGACCCGGTAGGCAAGAACGTGTCTAACAAGTTCCCTATTAGGAATGGTCTGAAACAAGGGGACGCTCTATCACCAATGCTTTTTAACTTTGTTTTAGTGTACGCCATTAGGAGGGTTCAGGTAAACCAGGATGGCTTGAAACTAAATGGTACACATCAGCTTCTGGCTTATGCCGATGTTAATATACTGGGAGGAAGCATACATACTCTAAAGGTAAATGCAGAAGCTCTAGTAGCTGCTACTAGGGAGATTGGACTGGAAGTAAGTGCTGATAAAACTAAGTACATGGTCATGTCTCGGGATCAGAATGCAGGACGAATTCACAGTGTGAGGATTGATAACAGTACCTTCGAGAGGGTGGAAGAATTTAAATATTTGGGAACAACTTTCACAAATCAAAATTCTATTGCGGAAGAAATTAAGAGCAGATTGAGGTCAGGCAACGCTTGCTATCATTCGGTGCAGAATCTTTTGTCTTCCACGTTGCTATCCAAAAATTTAAAGATCAAGATATATAGAACTATAATTTTGCCTGTTTTGTATGGGTGTGAAACTTGGTCGCTGACATTGCGGGAGGAAAGGAAGCTGAGGGTGTTGGAGAACATGGTGTTGAGGAGAATATTTGGACCTAGGAGGGACGAGGTAACGAGGGAAGAGGAGAATGCATAACGAGGAGCTAAATGATTTGTCTTTCACCCAATATCGTGCGGGTGATAAAATCGAGAAGAATGAGATGGGTTGGGCATGTTGCGCATATGGGTGAGGAGAGAGGGGTGTATAGGGTCTTGGTGGGGAAACCGGAGGGAAAGAGTTCACTGGGGATACCTAGGTGTAGATGGGTGGATAATATTAGGATGGATCTCCAGGAGGTGGGATGTGGGTATATGGACTGGATTGGGCTGGCCCAGGACAGAGACAGTTGGCGGACGCTTGTGGTTCCGTGAAATGCGGGGAATTTCTTGACTAGCTGCAAACCAGTTACCTTCTCAAGAAGTACCCTGAAACTATGGAGTAAGTAAGTAAGTAAGTAAGTAAGTAAGTAAGTAAGTAAGAAAGGTGGGAGTTCAATTTAGACTGCACAAATATATATTTTCTACAAGCCATGTGTGTTTTAAGTGTTAAAAGATGTTCTGATGTCGCTAAACGAATGATATTCGCGAGTTATAACGCTACAACGACTTCAACCACGAATCGGGGCAAAAAACGGCGGTAGAACTTCTGTACTGCCCAACACACTCCGTCATTGTGCCACTTTTCTAGGAAGTTATAAAGTGAAAATCAGTAAATGAAGCAAGCAAACATACAGTAAAGCGTAACACGGTGCAAAATGGCAAACACCCTACTCCGTAACGATTAAGGTTTGACAGGGAACTTACAAACGAATTTTACGCCGCTTGGAGCTCTGCCATTCGATGGAGCGCTTTCTAGAACCTGCAAAGTAATCGCAATAACGAGGTGAGGTGAAGTATAAAAAGAATGTTGAAATCTACACGCGTAGTTATAAAGAAACAGGCCTATCGCCCGGTGAAGGGACGCCAGTTGATATATAGCGGTATGATTTCTCACAATGGTTTTTTCGGTTTTCAATGCGGCTACCTTCCAAGTCGAACCCACCCAACCGCGCATCAACCGAAAATCAAGAGCCCGACCTTCTCTCCACCACTCAACCCTAACATCACTACGTGACGTGTACAGTACAAAACATGTGGCAAAACAAATAACATTATTATAACTTCTACGTAGATCCACTCAGGGCGAAACTGCTGATTTTAACGGAATTTGCAAGTTAGCTGAGAACACTCACGGACAGCTAATACGGCCTCACTAAAAGTGGGCCAAGAGATTCTAAAACCGTGCAAAGTATAAGCACAATACTGTAATGGGCCGTTTCCCGTTGCCGAACTTTAACTAACCTTGCCCAATTATCCAACGTTTTTACGGCCATGCTGTATATACGTGTAACACGTGACATGTTCCCAGGGCATGTTACGTGACGCCAAGCAGTTCCGGTGAGTCTAATAAAACAACGGCCCCTTATATAATCCCTGGGCGGGGCTGCTAGCTCAAACGGTGAACCCGGAGGTTATGGGTGCGATCACCAGCGTTTTACCATGAAATTCTTAAGAGGCGAACAGGAATATGTTTCCCGGTGACACAGGCATAACGCAACCGACTGGGCTGGAGCATGCAACAGCATAGTTAAAAACGGAATAGTGAATGTTGTATCCCCTTGGCTTCTGTAATCATTTCAAAACGCACAATCCATCTGTGAGCCATACTTCGCTTCACGAAATCACGCAGGCTCAAGGAAAAACATCATTTGCATAACCACAAAGCCGTAAGTGTATGGTTATAAAGCTACAAGTAACTTAGACTTTGACAGTCGTGGGAGTGATCGGCTTCTCCATATGGGAATAACGTGCACCGCTACTCATTGCCCGGGGCATTACTTTGGTCTCGAGGACATATCTGGACGTGACGAGAAATATCTCTGTGAAGCCAACCAGTAAACTAACCGCATGCAGCAGAATGATCGAGAAACTAGCAATTTCTCAGCTTGTTAAAAAAGTCCCCGCGTTTCAAGGAACCCCCAAGATTCACCACCGCAATGAAAAAAACCGCCATTGGTCCCTTCTCCGCGCAAGATCATTCCAGACGACACCCGTCCACCTACTTCAACATTTTTCCAGTATTAGTCTCCTAACTTGGTCTGGGTCTCACGGGTTGCCAAATTCCCTCAGGGTTTCACACTGCACTTCTCTCCAATGCATGCCACATGCCCTGCCTATCTCATTCTCCTTTACTGGTGACAAGCAGTAGTAACAATCACGAAGTTCGACATTGTACAGTTTTTCTGCGGCCTCCTGTTCCGACCTCAACCTTGGTTCCAAATATTCGCAAGATCCTTTTCTCGAACACAATCTATGTTCATGCCCCAGTATGAGAGACCAAGTTTTTACACCCATACAAAAAGCAGGCAAAATTATGGTTTCCGCCTTAAACGTAGCCCGCAATGGCTCAGGTAAACAAGAAAATTAATTTTTTTTCCCACCCCGCCTCACAGCCACGTCCTTGGGCCGTAAGACATGCTGTATTTTTGCTACAGTGAAAAAGCAGTAGTTTCAACACTACAGGCAGCCTCTAATGCACAGCGGAAGCATGTGTCATTCATTCCATGCAGAAGAGTGGCTGGTAGTTAGCTGTGAATAACGTGAATTGAAATCCTGAGTTTCGACATTATGGAACTTCAATCTTGAAGAAATAAAACCGGAAATGATCCGACGTATTTTCAATATGTAGGGAATGAACCTGTGATGGAGGAGAATCACCTACGTTTGTTCGACACAATGAAACAAGCTGTACATTTGGCATACCTAGAGACTGGGACTAAAAAGCGTGAATACAAATTCACGGGTGAGGTTCAAATCACCACGTAAAAATTCAGTAAACAGATACTGATGGAATGGGCAGAACTGACATTTATAGAAGTATTTGTTTTATAGCGGCAATTCAGTCACACTGGTTAGTTACTGATCTGAAAATATGAAGACGAGGTCCAGACGACTGTAATGCGAACGCACACGACGTAAATCACTTCAGGAATAACACATTTTGTCTTCTGAGTACAGATGTTTCTCGAATTATTGACCGATCATCATTCCTATCTCGGGCGTCAGATCACAGTTTTCAATTCATTCCAACGACGCCTTCAACAACACTTGACAAGCAGCCTTCGACTTTCCGTCTGTCTGTCCGCGCGCGCGCGCGTGTGTTTGTAATTACGAATGTTTACTTAATCTGCTGTCAAAAATTCGGTACGTGCATTAATTTCGCGAACCGATATATCGCTTTGTTTTTAGGCGCGTTCGCAAAATTGCGAAAAGCAACTATTAGCTTCGTCAAGTCGGTTCGCATGGAACTCGGCTCCCAATGGAAGCATTTTCAAAAACGTCTATATTTGAGAATTTTTCGAAAATCTGTGGACAGAAGTTCAAGTTCCATTAAGATCTGACAAACCTTTGCTGAAGATCTAAGTATATTTATAACAACTTGGTCAATTCTTCTTAAAATGAGAAGCGTTTCAGACAAAATCCGTAAAGAAAAACAAAACACACATTTTATGTTCAATAAATGTTTGTCCGAAAATCGTACCGTTTATGAGATAAAGTCGGAATATATCGTAGAGCCAGATATGCCACAGATAATAGAATCGAACGCAGGAAAAAAAAAGGAGTAACAGACAAAAACTCACATATTTAATAGTTATTGCTTGCTTTTCTTCGGCAACAATGGTTACGCAAACGTGCCTCAATGTTACGTTTTACATACGTTGCCAGTCTTGTGAAACGTCAAGTTCCGTTTTACTACTTACAAACGAAAAATTCCAACTGATGTTGACAACGGATAGTGTTTCTACGCTTAGCGCTGTTAAGAATATCGTAAAGGAGCAGAAATTCACACCCTCATGGGAATTCATGTACGACACTCTGCAATACAGTGGTCAAATATAAATATATGAAGGTTGAAGCTAATTAGGTGTTCGGCCAAAGAAACATTTTATCCAACACAAAACTATATTCCAAATCGATATGACCACCTCTCAAATCAGATGATTATCGGCACAAGGGTACAAGTATCATGGCGCGGGAGTGGGAAGAACTAGACCACACCCAGCCTGAACCTCAAGAGACGGCGAATTTCTGCCTCAATGCAGCACAAATTTTACTCTAATAATATCATTAATTTTGCAGACTCGTGCCACTCATATCTACCGACTGCCGAACTCCTATGTTACAATGCTAACGCCTAACAGAATCATATAAAAATGTGTATCCTATACTCCTCTGTCCTGCCACGGACTAGCCGGACTATCAAACCTGTACCAAACCCCAAACCTTGAAACTGCACCCGTACCCCAAAATGCATTACGGTACTAAATGCCAGTTGCACGACACGGGCTGCACATCCTGCAAATTAAAAGCTAAGATCATCTCCGTGTGCCAGGGATCAATGCCTCCATTGCAGGATACTTAACCAAACAAAAAGGGACCAAATAGCCACGATGCGACTATCCCTCACCATTCCGCTCCTCCAACGTGTTCACTTACTTCGCTCCTTTAGTATTGCTTCTTGTGAAAATTATACGTATAATTACTGTTTGGAACTAACGTCTTGGCTATCATTATTCTCATTACAATGTCAAAGAGAAAATCTCGTTCTGACATGAATGACATACAGTGAGATCCGCAGTTTATAATAGTCTCGGGCCATGTGCAATGAGATGATTAGCTACTCCTACACTGCAGTACTGGGAAGGATGGCAAATGTTAAGAAATCAGGAGGTTTATTAATAACAATATGAATTAAAGGGCGTAGCTGGTTTCAATGTGGTGCGTTTACAGGCAACGAAAATTGAACAAACGACAAAATCATTCATTCCCTAAATACATTCCCAGTTATTTATCTAAAAAAATGTTCCAACAATGCGCACTATATAATGATTTTAAAACGTTCTTATACTACCGTTTTTAAAGACTCATTTATATAAATCACTACTAGTGCTTATTGATGGAACTGTTTTTAGATAAGAAACTTGATTAAGATGCGCGGTGTACACAGCAATGAGAAACATCTACAGTAAGAATGGGGTAGTTGTCTGCGCTTCACGAAATGCGAAACTAAAATATAACAAAAATATCATTCAAACATTTTCCAAAAATCTAGGAGACACGCACAAATTCCAGGGGTCAGAAGGATGAAATGAAGCTACTTCTTCAATGAGGACCCACAATTCTAAATGGAACTCTAAACCTCAGTTATACCCACCATCTGGCGCTTTCTACTCAGTGCATGAAAATAATGGTAGTGATTATACTGAAAATATTAGGCACCACCATACAAAATTTAGAAGCCCGAGATTTTTTTATCCCTAAATCATACAGCATGTACCACACCGTAATCTCGTTCTTTTTAGATTCTTGTGGCGCGCGCTCCTGTGTATGCCTACACACACACACACACACACACACACACACACACATCCATACATACATACATACATACACACACATACATATACATATACATACATACATACGTACGTACATACATACACGCACGCACGCGCGCACACACACACGTACATACATACATACCACGATACAGCGCCACCGCCACTTAGCGCCCATGAAAGTGTGTGAAGAGATATTCCGTACTATACAGTATTTCGACCGCGGGGCGCTAAATCGGAGTTGACGTTTTGCATCGCATATAGCGTCAAACTGCTTCTAGGATTAATTATACCTATGAAGTAGATTTGAGTTTTACGCCACCTACCAAGATTAGGTTCTGCTGTGATTTTATGCCATTTAGTCTAATATCAATATGCTAAACTACACGGCATCATATCCCAGTACACCACATCGTCAGACCGATGAATATCAGTGGGTGCAAAGTAGTCGGAGCGTGAAGTCGTCTACTCGTCTACTTTTAAAAGAGCTAAAGAAGGCATGAAGAATCGGTAATATTTAACACTCTATTATACAGAAGTCCACGTCACAGTGCTCAGGTGGAGAAGATGGCCCACGTTTACCTGACTGCACTAAACGCACGTAACTACGACAAAAACACAAGCAGCAACTTAATTTAGCAAAAGAAAGAAGACCCGTCACGCACTGGCAACAGTTACACAGTAATGTAAACAGAGGGACCAAGTTCAAGACCAAACGATGGGAATTAGAGTAATAAGCAGTTGCTGGATATTTCTTTTGACAGGTAAACTGACTCCGTTAATTATAGTGAACAACTTCAAAACAAGGGGGCATATTTATTGATCCACTAACAAAAAACAAGAAAAGTTAACTTTTATGAGCGGCTCATTTCTAAACAAGAAGACAAGAAGGAAATGGGAGGTTTTGTTTTATTATTGTGGTTTCTAGTTCTACAAACGCCAGAGGGATGAAGGCAGTTCTGGAAAGTGGGCTGGTCCCTGCCGACCGCTGCCATATACCGCATAGCAACTCCCCTTGCCACCCAGCAAGATCTGAATTGCTTCAGTAAACATCATAGTCCAGGGATTTGAACAAACGCAACTATGGGTGTTACGACGCTCTCACAACCAGGCAGGGCAGCTTAATTCGATTCTTGACGGAGACACCTGATCAGCCTCCTATACAATGAGAAGCAGGATACAGTGGCTCGCATATACAGCTGACCGCATACTGCCTAGTGTGGTGGCATGGAACATGTGCAGCCCCACCTCCAAGCCTTCAAGGAGATACGGACTGCTCAGTTATACAACCAAGTACTTCACGAGTACCGTTTAAACAGTATATTTAACTGAATGACAATGTGGCCCCGGCGGGCAGCTGTGCGTGAACGTAAAACACTGTCTATTGGCACTGAAGACAGACCTGAGACTTGCACGGATGTGGTGGTGAGACCAGCTTCGAGTAATATTTCATAGTCACATGTCACAAATATTACAATCGGAAGTGTCCAGTCAATAATTTTAAGGTAAAGGTGAATCTAGAGCTCTGCTCAACTGAACCACACGCCATAAAGACGTATGGTGTTGGCAGAGCGCCACGGCTTCTTTATTCCTAGCACCATACAGAGGTAAACAAATGGTCGGCTACACGCCCTGGTAACTAGTGGAGAGGATGACGGTTGGGACTTGAACCTTTTGGACGTGGCGCAGGAGAAATATCCTGTCCGTAAAAGAAACTGAGATGGCGAATCTGTATTTACTTTGCTCTGCCATCATGTTCAAGGTCGACGGATAGCAGCTGAAACAGACTCTTGTTACTGTGATCGAAATAATTATTACCTTCTTCACTTCGACAAGCCACACGCCTTACCTTAGGGGTGTAAAAACTGTTTACTCGGAAGATAAATCCAGCAGTTTCCAAATGACCACGGAATAAAATGTAGAACGATTAAAAAATATTTAGCCACAGTTCACAAAAAGATATCAGCAACTTATACCGGATATATATACTTCATCAAAGACATATTACGCAAAAATCATATCAGTAAGAAGCACGTCGGACCCAACAACCCCCACAGTGACGATGGTTCGTAACATTCTTCGCACAAACGGGGTCTTTTAATACTAGCGCATCTGCAGGCGCATTAAAAATTTACTATTACAGTAAATTTACATCGGTTCTAATCCCTCTTATGCCACTGTGCACAATACCGGCGGCTTAACATTCAAGTTTAAAACCTCAGGTGTTTCGAATTTCCATGAAATCATTTTCAAGGGTTACAATTTTTGCAGACAACTTACTCACCACATTTACTGATTGTTGCATATACATTTCAGTTATCTCTTGAGTAAGAAATACTTGTGATCAGGCTATAAAAATGCTTCAAGCGTCAGTAAAATACGCATATATATATATATCCCCCGGTTGGTAAGTTAACTATCGATTCGTTACAAGAAACTTCCTTACTTCCCAGCATTACTTAACTTCTACCGTAACGAATACGTCTTATACCTTTTGAAATAACAAAATTCTTTACTCTGTTTACCCATTTCAAAAGTCATTTCTTCAAGCACTATTTTATTATTGCGATGTTCCCTACATGGTTGATGCGGTCTTCCCAGCATTCTTTTGCAGTGACTATGCCCGTCGGTAATGTCTTCCGTTGATGCATTCCTATGCCTCTATCGAAGCTAAAACGTGGAAGACTTGAAAATAATTTCATGTCCTCGAGACACATCGGGTTAGTCAGATTAACTTTCAAATAGAAAACGCTGCTATTGCTTTCAATGTTATATTCAATAACAAAATCCTTTATCGATCATGAAACTGGACGGTTTAATGCAAATGCCTTCACAGAAATCAGTGCAATAGGGAGAAAAAAAAAAAAACTTATTCAGTTACTCTCTCAAATTTGTGCGTATACGAATGTATGCATATAGCTGGCTTACAATAATGTATTTATTCTTCTTATTGTTTGAGTTTCAATTAACACAGCACTTCTTCCGGAAACAATGACAGGCTTCAGAACACAATTTAACGCCCTAAAGCCATTTTATGAACGAGTACATAAATTATACAAGTAAAGCGGAAACTACTAAGATTAAAATGATGGCTTTCAGAACCACAATATGAACGTATAAAATGTATCTGCGAACAGTGGAACTGTAAGCGTTCAAATGTGTCGATAAAAAAAATACATATATTTCGGAAAGGAAGCTTCCATATCATGGCAGCAACAATTTAGCACACAATCTGCAGCAAAATGCTGATTACAGAACAAAACAGAGCTGAACTTCACGTACTAACTCCGTCCACTACCGGGACAAAATTGCGCAAGCCCAATGGAATTCAAAGCGTCACGGCACACAGCTTGAAAACCTGTATTAAACACTTTCCGAAGGATCCCCATTGCACTTTCCTACACACAGCAGTAGGCAATATGTATGTGTAGTACAGACCCAAATCTGGACCTTTTCTTTCCTCCACTTACAGTAAGTTCGCTGCACTCGACGTATCGAACGGTAAAACAGCGAAAAGGGCAATGTTTTTATTTCACGCAGCCTGAAATTCGTCAACGCGCCACTGATGTTTCATGGGGTTTATTTTATTCACCCCTAGACCCAAGAATATCTGAACAAGCACAACCCCAAATTTAAAAACCTACAATTCAAATTTCTCGGGGTAAAAAATGAAAGACTGTCTGCAGGGTTGTGTTTCAAAAGAACTGTAAAATAGAGAATCTGGGTAGGTCAAAGGCTTCAATGAGGTCAATAATATCAAATAGTGAACACCTTTCCTACTCATATGTAAAGCTGCATTACGTTCTTTAACTTTACAGTCCTACGATTCACTGGTCTTACTTATTACGCCACTGCATCAATTCCAGAACGGCGAAGTAATGAATACTAAACGTACACGTGAATTTGAATCCGTGGCTAAGCAATATAAAATATTACGGAGACGCCCAGAAAGATGAGCTAAATCTCCACGCCATATTAAATCCTTCCCGCGATAAACGTGATCAGCTTCACGCTCTGGCTGCTGTGTTATCGAAAAAGGCCCCTTGCATTATGGATCTGACGGCCCGGGTACTTAGTCTGGTTGGGGTGCCGAAGGGAAAAATTCCTGCTCTGCGATTAGAGAAGTACAATCCAAGTGCAACCCTACTGAGTCACTGTAATGATTACTGTCACAACTCAGCTTTCAGAAAAAAAGTTTGCTTAAAGTACGGCGTAAAAACAAGGAGAATCTCCATAAGAACATATTTCGTGGTTTCTTTACAACTGATGATAAATGCAAACAATATCAAAACACGCGGCTCATGGGTCGCATGCGGCCCGGCAGTTCTTTTTATACGCTCCTCTCACTGATCTGACATTCCAATCATTGTACGTGGCGTGGCTCAGTGCCGAAGTTGTTCGAATTTAAGTCGAACATGCTTTTTTCATCACGAGCTTGAAGGCTCAAAAAGGTCTGCTACCGCCAGATGGCAACGTACAACAAACATTAGCAATGTCAGAATAAGAGAAGTTTAAAATTTCAATGATTATAACATACTTGAATCCGTCACTAAAAATAAGAACTCTTCTTAACAGTGTGTTTTAACTGTACTGAAAACAAATTCTTTGTTGTTTAAAAGAGGCGCGGTCTGCCGCAAATTTCAAAATCATCCGTTAAGGCCCCCCACTATTTTAGCATGAAAGCCCTGCTTTCAACATTATCCAGAATTCCTTCGCAGCGTCACAACTACAAACTACCATTCTTTTAAAGAACACAACCATCTGGGGTATGACGCCGTACAGTTAAAATACCTACTTTAGATATTACGAAGAATTCTTTCGCAGCATCACAATTATGTACTACCATTTTTCGAATAACACACATCTGGAATATAACGCGTGTACCTTAACTCAAATTTGGACTCCAATCTTTAATGTAGAATATGAAGGTAGTATGTCCCTCCGAAACGTCGGTAAATCTCCGACTACACGGCGTCACATCCCAGGCGCATGACGATATCTTTTATAACCACCATGAGATACGCAGTATCACACTCCAATTAGCGCTCAAACAAACCCTCGCTTATTTCAGTTCCTTACACCGTCAACTTGCCTTGGACATGTTTATCCCAAACATAACCATCAACGCAGTTCGCAATAGTTAAAGAATGCAGTCTGCATATGGAGTAAATTACAAGAACCTAGGCAACAAAAAGTGCAGTGTCCGAAAAATAATGGTGGGGTTATAGAATGGTGTATGTCGAAATACACAGGCAGCATCACATCAAGTGGTGTATACCTACAGATTCTTCCATTCAAAACAATTTCACGGACGGCCGCCAGAGGTCCCATGCATCCCAGTTTATTTGCGTCTATAATCGCTACAAGAACACGTTCATGCGACATTTTCTAGACGATGGATTGGCAGGGAAGTTTCAATTCCGTGGCCACCCATGAGCCCCGTTCGACCCTTCTTGATTTATTCTTAATATGAACTCTAAAGAATTATATTTACATGATAATATTCAAATCCTGGCCCATTTGAAAGAACTAATCCAAAATGCCGCTTACCAGATATCAAGTAAGACACGTGCTACAGCGGGCAAGAAGTACAATTACTGCTAGAAATATTCACGGCAACCATTGGTGCATATGTGCAAACTTATTGCGTTGCGTCAGAAGCTATTTGATTTGCTTTCTAATTTCGTGATTTCAATTTCTTGCACGACATAATTTTCAAAATATAAGCTCTCAAAACCCCGCCAGTCTTTTCCGGACATTCTGTACTTCTTGGAAGCGTGTTAAAATATTTTATACACAAGCAAGTGTTTATAATTTCAAGTCCACTGTGGGACGTGAGTAGATTCTGCGATGCGATACACGTTCGAGGGTGTCTACAGTACGTGTGGGATGTTGTTTCTATCCCTGATACATGGATCTGGTTCATCACAGACCGCTCGCTGTCTAAGGTAATTGATATCTTTGAAACAGGGGTATTTTGGGGGTGCGGGGATAGACAGAGACACGCATACAGATACACACACAGGAATTCCGAGAGAAACCTCGTTAATACGTCATTTCCGTTCAGTTGTTCACGGTGATGGGGTTCTCTGGGTTAGGGATCCTTTTTCTCTCTCTCTCTCCCCCACCTCTCTTATCACCACTCTCTCTCCCTCTCTCTCTCACATGTTGTTCGTTACTGAACCCCGCAGGTTCATACGTCACCGCGGGGTCATTCCGGGATGCACCTCATCTCTTCTCCGTTACAGTCTACCTCGCTCCTAGTTTACATGTAAAAAATGTCATCCCCTGCCAACACTAGTTCATTATTTTATTCAATTTGTAAGAACAAAAGCATGAACCCCTTAAGTGGAAATATTGTTAAATGTTAAAAATCATACAACTCAAAATACAACTTACATCGACACTTTAAACTTACAGACCACAGTATTCAGTATCTGAATTGCGCTTAATTTCCAAAAATCCATTACATTATTTTTCTCTTGTTTCTGTTCTCAGCATGAAAATATAGAAAATTTCCATGAACACCAAAACTCAAAGTTATCATAAAGGGAGGAACGTTATATCAATTCTAAAATAAAAAAATAAAAAAAACCGCACATTAACAACACATCACAGACGACAGTCGAATCCCCGTAATTCGAAGCATTTAGCTAAAATCCAGTATTGAGGTATGTAACTGATTCTAGAACAATGGCTATCTAATTCGATTTTAATGCGTACAAATCAATTACAAAATCTATTTTACAAATTTAACTTTACTATATTTATAACAGCTCAACGAACAAAACATATACGGTAAGGAATCCAGATTCCATACCGGTCTACAACTTCCATTTCGAACAACGTTTGCTCTATTTTGAATGCAATTCATTATTGTCGGGCGAACAAAACATTTCGGAAACTGTCTAGACCTCCACTATCAGGGAATGATCAATCCATCAACCCCTTGATGAAAGCAGAGGCAGTCTTCGAAGCAGAGGAAACCCACCGCATCGTGCAATGAATGGTCTTCACAGAAACGTGAGTGGTACACGAAAAAAAAAAAGTGCACTTTGATTCAGGCAACGCGAAATGTTGTATGGTACATCTGACTGGTGTAGAAAAACGACGGGCTTTGCAGTTGGATTTGGGTACTACGATTAGCTGAACTGTACGTTTCACCGGCGCAAAGACAAAATTTGCGCTGTGCAGTCTCGCCTGAATAATATGATCCCTTTCAATGTATATCCCACTGACTGACTTATTTAGTCCATGGAGCTCTGAGTCCTTCTTGAGAAGCTAACCGGTTCTCAGCTAGTAAAGAAATTCCCCTCCTTTTTTGGAACCCGACGGGTCATTACCGCGTTCACAAGTGCCCGCTACCTGTCCCTGTCCTCAGCCAGATCAATCTAGTCCATGGCCCCATCCCACTTCCTGGAGATCCATTTTAATATTATCTTCCCATCTACGCCTGGGTCTTACAAGTGGATCTTTCCCTCAGGTATTCCACCAAAACCCTGCATGTACCTCTCCCCCACACGTGCTACATGCCCCGCCCATCTCATTCTCGATCTGATCACCCGAATAATACCTGGTAATCAGTATAGATCATACAGCTCCTCATTATGTACGTTTCTGCATTCCCCTGGTACAGTATCTCATCCTTCTTAGTCCCTAATATTCTCCATATCCGCCATATTCGCATATATTCTCCATACTCACCATATTCGCAAACACCCGCAGACTACGTTCCTCCCTTAATGTGAGCGACCACGTTTTACACCCATACAAAAGAACACGCAAAATTATAGTTCTGTACTTGCGCTGAGTAAAGAGAAAACCAACTTGATGCCACTTATTTTATTATTTTATTCAATGCTCATTCAATGCTCAACATGTTTCGGCCGTTAATACGACCATCTTCAGGAGCCTGCGACTAATTGGTT
>Ga0123355_10005016_pt1 | contig 19275 bp, 17 predicted proteins | sample TergutEmb28metaG_3_FD_89872 | JGI IMG/M metagenome (GOLD analysis project Ga0123355, IMG submission 89872) | Embiratermes neotenicus P1 segment gut microbial communities from Petit-Saut dam, French Guiana - Emb289 P1 | ecosystem: Host-associated > Arthropoda: Insects > Digestive system > Gut ... | reverse complement strand
TCAAGCTATGTAACACAATAGATATTATGTTACATGGGAGACTATCAACTTAATTAACTTAAATCTAGGAGGAACTATCATGGCACTAACAGAACCAATCCGCGACCCGCGGCAAGTACAAGCATTTCTAGCGTATTACCGTAACAAAGGGCATTTGCGTAATCAAGTATTAATTACAGTAGCACTGCATACCGCACTACGCATAAGCGACATTCTTCGCCTAAAATGCGAAGATGTTTACGACTTCACAAACCGCCGCATTCGCAAAAGCATCACCATTACCGAAAAGAAAACAGGCAAAAGCAAAATCATAGCCTTACACAAAAACATCATCAAAGCGTTAAAATCCTACTTCCCGCAAGCAAAACAGGGCGAAGCCCTAATAATCAATCTAAGTACAGGAAAATCAATCAGCCGCGTACACGCATACCGCCTAATAAGCGAAGCCGCAGACGCAATAGGTGTAATACACAAGGTAGGTTGCCACTCCCTACGCAAAACTTTCGGCTACCACTCATGGAGTGGCGGAACTTCCCCCGTGATTCTTATGGAAATTTACAATCACAGTTCCTACGCCATCACCAAAAGATACCTTGGTGTCTCGCAAGATGACCAAAACGCCGTCTATCTTGGAATAAACTACACCGCCATCAACTCACGCTGAATTTTTTCAATATCTTCCAAGGGACGGTTGTGTTTCTTTGTTTAAAGTTAAGCTTTCGACAAAATATAAGTATAAGTCCAAAGTGCATTTTAACACCATGCGTGCGTATGTCAAGAATTTTTTCCATAAACGAAGTGAGAAAGACGCGAAAAAGTTGGCGCATTTTCACATGAGATGGGTTTGATAGCCTTGACATCAATTGCGAAAATGGGTTACAGTGCGCGTGATTAATTTACATTTACAGCGATTTCGTTTGAAATTGGGCTTCGTCTGTCGTCAGCCCATTTCAAATCGAAACGCCTATACAGGGGTGTTTTGCTATGTATACTCGTTTGAGAGAATTGTACCGCAATATTGATGAATTTATGGGCAAGGAAGTAACAATTGGCGGTTGGGTGCGCACGTCGCGCAATAATAAGAATTTGGGATTTATTGAGCTAAACGACGGTAGTTTCTTTAGGTCGGTGCAAGTGGTGCTTGAGGGCGCGCTGGAAACGGACAACAATGCCCTTTCTTTTGATGATGCCGTTAAGCTTGGCGTAGGCTCGTGCATTACGGTGAAGGGTAAAATTGTTGAAAGCCTTGGCGCGAAACAGCCGTTTGAGATTAAGGCTTCGGCGGTTTTGCTGGAAGGCTCTTGCCCGTCCGATTATGTTTTGCAAAAAAAGCGGCACGGGTTTGAATTTTTGCGTACAATTTCGCATTTGCGTCCACGTACTAATACCTTTGCGGCGGTGTTTCGAGTGCGTTCGGTGGCTTCACATGCGATTCATGAGTTCTTTCAGCAGCGGGGTTTTGTGTATGTGCATACGCCAATTATTACGGGCAGTGACTGCGAAGGCGCAGGCGAGATGTTCCGCGTAACAACTTTGCCTATGCAGGACGTTCCAAAAGCAGACGGCGCGATTGATTATTCGCAAGACTTTTTTGGAAAAGAAGCATACCTTACCGTAAGTGGGCAACTTGCAGTTGAACCGTTTTGTTTGGCGTTGCGTGATGTTTATACATTTGGGCCTACGTTCCGTTCCGAGCCTTCCACAACCACTACCCACGCCGCCGAATTTTGGATGATTGAGCCCGAAATGGCATTCGCCGACATGGACAACTATCTTGAAGTGGCAGAGGCAATGCTAAAATATGTAATCAAGTATGTTCTGGAAAACGCCCCCGAAGAAATGGCGTTCTTTAACGAATGGATTGAAAAGGGGCTAGTGGACAGGCTTCAAGCAATAGTTGACGCAGATTTTGCAAGATGTTCGTACACCGATGCAATCGAAATTCTACAAAAGGCAGACAGAAAATTCGAGTACCCAGTAAAATGGGGCGCAGACCTACAAACCGAACACGAACGCTACCTTTGCGAAGAAATCTACAAAGGCCCAGTATACCTAACCGACTACCCACGCGAAATAAAGTCATTCTACATGCGCGTAAACGATGACAACAAAACCGTAGCCGCCGCCGATTTATTAGTACCAGGAATAGGCGAGCTAATAGGCGGAAGCCAACGCGAAGAGCGGCTTTCCGTACTAGAAGAAAGCGTAAAAATCTTCGGTCTAACCCCCGAAGACTACGATTGGTACTTAGACCTACGCCGTTTCGGCGGAGTAAAACACGCTGGCTACGGCCTAGGCTTCGAGCGTTTGCTAATGTACCTCACTGGCATGAAAAATATTCGCGACGTAATCCCATATCCGCGCACTATTGGGCAGATGGCGTTTTAGGAGCGGCACAGCCGCATTTCGCCGATTACATGTATTGGCACGCTAACGTATACGTCTCGAAGCCAGATACAATTTCCTAGCCTATAAAAAAGCGGCAAAGTCGCCTTCCACCGATGACATGTATTGGCACGCCACGCATACGCAATGCAATTTAAAACAGCAACACTCCTTGCGCATAAGCCAAAGGAGTGTTGCTATCCAGAAAATAAGATGTAATAGTTTCGTTCAATTTTCAATAATGTTTTTGATAATGCAAATAGTTATACCGCTCCATGATGCACAATAAGTCAGATTCCGTGAAGACAATGTTATTATGCTCGTTTATAGGTTCAAACACCCAATTGTCATGACCATCCCTAACTGCTTGCGGGGCATAACGGTAGACTGTTTGAAAAGTGTTTCTGTGTAAAAAAGTCCTTCGAGATAATCGCCTGCGTCCAGAACTATTGGAGGATGCAAAAAATATCAAATCATCACCAACTGAAAATTGACTTCTAATCAAGTAAACGCGTATTGCACCAGTAGTCTCGTAGCTACGCAGAAAAGTCAGATGCCACCGTCTTAAACGGCGAGGTAAGCCTTCTGCTTTGTACATTTGTATAAACATAAATGTATCTTCAATATAAATATCTCCCTTAAACACATCTAGCACTTGTACTGTATAAACGGAGTACAAGTGGTTGCTTACTTCTGTGTCTCCAAAGGGTATAATTTGATTTTCTATGGTAGTAATCTCACCCCTAAATATAAAACAACTGTTTGATTCTATGTCCCAAATATCAGTGAATACCCAGTCTCCGTCCTCCGCAATAGCACGTATTGCCCATTCACCATTAGATGCACCTATTGGTAGGTCTTGAAAACCATCGTTTTGATTTTCGTAATATATAAACCCACCAAGTATTGAGAAAAAGAATGCAATAAATGCTATAATTGCAGTAGTTACTATTCGTTTATTCATATATGCTACGCTCTCCATTCACGATTAAATTACGCCCTATCCACTAAAAACTCTGAAAAATATGCGAGTTATATAATGCCAAAAAAAATAATCGGAACTTTTAAGCGCGAACGCCGTGCGTTTTTACGGCTTTATGCTTATAGTTCCGATTATTTTTTTGTTCCGATTTTCTGGTCGGTGAGAGACTCGAACTCGCGACTTCCACCACGTCAAGGTGGCACTCTACCAACTGAGTTAACCGACCACTTTGCGACTACTTGCCAAGCATATCATTTTTTGTAAAAAATATCAAGGGTGTGAATTGCAGAAGTTATAAACAAAGGCACGTCTAGGCGTAAGCGTGCCTTTGCTTGACGCTTACACTTCCACTCAACTAAAGGCGCAAATATTAAAATTTTTTGGAAAGGGGGTTTGGGGGAAAACCTTTTGTTTACACATTTCTTTCGCTTCGCATTAGGAAATATGTTTACAAAAGGTTTTCCCCCAGGGTCTTAAATCTTTTGAATTTAAATCTCTTGAATTTAAATCTTTTGACTTTTCAGAATTACTGCCCCGCTAATCGCTTGTAAGCGGCCCTGCGGCGGTTTGCGTCTTTTTCGCAGGCCTCGAATAACTCAGCGGCTATTTCTGGGAATTGACGTTTTAGAACGGCGTAGCGTGCTTCGCCACTAATGAAATCTTGGAAGCTTTCGGTTGGTTCTTTTGAATCCATTGTGAAAGGATTTTTGCCTTCTTTTGCTAGAAGTGGGTTGTAACGATATAGATGCCAGTAACCAGCTGCAACGGCGCGTTTCATTTGTAATTGGAAGTTTGGCGGGCCACCAGGTACGCCGTGATTTATGCAGGTTGCGTAGGCAATTACAATTGAAGGCCCTGGGTATGCTTCGGCTTCCTTGATTGCCTTTAGGGTTTGGGCGTAGTCTGCACCCATTGCGATTTGTGCAACGTATACATTTCCGTAGGAAATTGCCATTTGCCCTAAATCTTTTTTACCCATTTTCTTGCCGCTTGCAGCGAATTTCGCAACAGCCGCGTATGGCGAAGCCTTTGACGATTGCCCACCTGTGTTGGAATACACTTCGGTGTCCATAACAAGTAGGTTAATATCTTCGCCAGATGCAATAACATGGTCAAGACCACCGTAGCCTATATCATAAGCCCAGCCATCACCGCCGAACGCCCATACAGATTTTTTCACTAACATGTCGTCTGCGTCTTCGATATATTTGTACATAGCGTCCCATTGGCAGCCGCAACTTCCGCATCTGGCAATTGCGTCTTTGTTGGCTTGGCGCAAACGCTCTGATGCGACTTTGGATTTTTCGCCATCATTGAAGGCATCAATCCATTCCTGTCCTGCTTCTTGAAGCTCAATCAACCAATCGGGGGCATCTTCTAACATGTCGGATTCGTCGTATTGTGGCACAATTTTTGTTACTACGTCCAAAAGTTTTTTGCGGCGTTGCTTTACCGCTAGGTGCAAGCCCATGGTAAACTCGGCAGTGTCCTCGAAAAGAGAGTTAGCCCACGCAGGGCCTTTGCCCTGTGCATTGGTAGTGTACGGCGTAGAAGGCGCAGAGCCGCCCCAAATTGACGAACACCCAGTAGCATTACCAATATATAAGCGGTCGCCGAAAAGTTGCGTAATCAGCTTGGGATAAGGAGTTTCGCCGCAACCCGCGCACGCGCCAGAAAACTCCAGAAGCGGCAATTCAAATTGGCTATTCTTAACGGAAGCATACTTGTCAAATGGGTTCTCCTTATGCGGAAGGGAAATCAAGTAATTCCAGTTTTGCGCCTCTTCCATTCGGCTTTCAATTGGTTCGAGAACCAAAGCCTTTTGCCCCTGTTTGCCTGGGCAAATTTGCGTACATACGCCGCAACCATAGCAGTCTAGCGGGGAAATTTGGATTCTATATTTGTAGCCCTTATCTTGAGCTTCTTTTCCGTTTGCGTCTAACACTGATAAATCTTTGCATTCGTCGGGGTTAAGCAAGAACGGACGAATGGTAGCATGTGGGCATGTATACGAACAGAAATTACATTGAATACAATTCTCATGCTTCCAGCGCGGAACATCAATAGCAACGCCGCGTTTTTCATATGCGGAAGTTCCTTGCGGGAATGTGCCGTCTTCGCGTCCTTTGAAGGCGGAAACGGGTAGTAATTCTCCGCGCAGGGCATTGATTTCCCTATGAACTTCGCGAATAAACTTGGGCAACTTGTCCAGCCCTTCAACAATGGTATCGGGAGCATTAGCCCATTCCGCAGGAATTTGCACCTCACGGAACGACTTCACACCCGCGTCAATAGCGGCGTAGTTCATGTCAACAACTTTTTGGTCTTTGCGCCCGCCGTATGTGTCGTCAACAGCTTTTTTCATGTAGCTGATTGCATCTTCGATTGGAATGATATTTGTAATCTTGAAAAATGCCGCCTGCAAAATCGTATTAATATGCCGACCAAGCCCGATTTCCTTAGCAAGTTCCACGGCGTTTACTACATAGAATTTTATGTTTTTCTTGGCAAGTTCCCGCTTCATTTGGGCTGGGAGTTTTTTGTCTAGTTCTTCGTCACTCCATAAGCAGCTTAGTAGGAAAGTTCCGTTTGGCTTGAGGTCTTTCACCATGTCGTATTTGTCCACGTAAGAAGGGTTATGACAGGCTACAAAGTCTGCCATTTTCACCAAGTAAGTTGAACGAATCGGCTTCTTGCCAAAACGCAAATGACTTTGCGTTACGCCGCCCGATTTTTTAGAATCGTATGAGAAATACGCTTGCGCGTAGTTATCTGTATGCTCGCCTATAATTTTGATGGAGTTTTCGTTCGCGCCGACAGTTCCGTCTGCGCCAATGCCCCAGAATTTCGCGCTGTAAGTGCCTTCGGGAACGGTGTCAAGGTATTCGCCTACGGTTATGGACGTATTGGAAACATCATCGTTTATGCCCACTGTGAAATGATTTTTCGGCGTTGCTTGTTTCAAATTCTCGTAAACAGCCGCAATTTGCGCGGGGTGAACGTCCTTTGAACCAAGACCATAACGCCCGCCTACTATGGTGGGCATTTCGCCGCCGCTTGACGAAGAAGACGAAGAAGACAGCTTTTCAAAAAACGCGGTGCAAACATCTTGATACAATGGCTCGCCAAGGCTACCAGGTTCTTTTGTGCGGTCAAGAACCGCGATTTTTTTAACAGAATCGGGAATCGCACTCAAGAAATGCTTCGCAGAAAACGGGCGATATAAATGCACTGTCACCAGCCCTACTTTCTCGCCTTGGGCATTTAGATAATCAATAGTTTCCGCGATACATTCGCATGACGAACCCATTGCGATAATCACGCGGTCGGCATCTGGTGCGCCGTAGTAATTAAACAGCTTATAATCGCGCCCAGTGATTTTGTTGATTTCGTTCATGTACTTCTCAACAACTTCTGGGATTGCTTCGTAAAACGGATTATTAGCTTCACGCGCTTGGAAGAATATATCGGGATTTTGCGCCGTTCCGCGAAGTACTGGGTGTTCTGGGTTAAGCGCGTTTTTGCGGAACTCCGCGATTGCTTCTTTGTCAATTAATTTTTCAAAATCAGCATAGTCAATCACTTCTATTTTCTGTGCTTCGTGCGAAGTGCGGAATCCATCAAAGAAGTGAATAAACGGCACACGTCCTTTAATTGCCGCAAGATGCGCCACCGCGCCAAGGTGCATAACTTCCTGCACCCCCGAAGACGCAAGCATAGCAAAACCAGTTTGCCGCACCGCCATAACATCGGAGTGGTCGCCAAAAATGCTTAACGCATGGCTTGCAAGCGCACGCGCACTAACATGCAACACGCCCGGCAGAAGTTCTCCCGCCATTTTAAACATGCTGGGAATCATCAGCAGAAGCCCTTGGCTTGCGGTATAAGAAGTAGTAAGCGCGCCCGCCTGCAAAGAACCATGCATTGTAGCAGAAGCTCCGCCTTCAGATTGCATCTCCACAACCGAAACTTCCTGCCCAAACAAATTTTTCTTACCTGTAGCCGCCCAAATATCAACAAACTCCGCCATATCCGATGACGGGGTGATTGGATATATTCCCGCCACCTCGGTAAATGCATACGAAACATACGCCGCCGCTTCGTTACCTTTCATTACTTTCATGTTCATAGTGTTACTCCCTTCGCAGTAGACCTCTGCATTTCCTAAGAGGTCATCTATCATCTGTCAAATTATAGATTGGTTATTAGCATATTGCAAATTAATTATACAAAAGGGCAGACACGATCACGCATCGGCAAAAATCGTGTGTTATACTTTGTAAGAGGTGATGCGCTATTCACGCGTGGGAATCAATCCAAAAAACTGTGGATTTTATTGAGGAGCATCTTGGCGGAGAGATGCCGATTGAAGAGTTAGCAGATATTGCCGCTTTGTCATTATTTTATTTTCAGCGATTGTTTGCACGGCTCGTGAAAAAGCCAGTGAGAGAGTATATTAAACTACGGCGACTAGCTTATGCTGTGGCGAGTCTTGAAAATGGAGATAATCATATTGTTGATATTGCCGTCAAATATGGCTTTGGTGGTCGTGAAACATTTTCAAGGGCATTTAAGGAAACATACGGGCTATCACCATCAGAATACAGGAATAACCCTGTTGCGTTAAACCATTTCGACAAGCCTAATTTGCTATTGAACTATGTAATGATAGATGAGAATGTACCCTTGATAACCGAAGGCATTGTGTTGGAGTATAGCCGCAAAACCCTTGATGAACCTGTCCATTTCCTTGGTATTGAAGATTTATGGCAATTCAAATCAGGGAAAATGCTTGGGGAAAGAACAGGTGTTTCTGAACCCGCCGCTATTTGGGGCAAGTTTTACGATGTGCTTAAAGATATTCCGTCTTGTGGTCGGCTGGTTGGGGTGTCGTATCACGGAGGTGCGCCAGAAGGTTATTCTACCTATTTTGTTGGTGCAGAAGTTGACCATAACGTAGCTAATTCTGACTTTACAAGATGGGTGCTACCGCCAAGGGAATATATCGTGTGCCAATACGAAGCTGAAAATTTTGACCAACTCGTGGCTTCTCTTGGCAAAATGATGAAGTTCACAAGATATTGGCTAAAAGAGCATGGATTGCAGGCAGATGGATTTTTCCCCGAAATATATTACAACAGTCCATCTAAAACAAGTTTTGCCTATATGGAAATGTGGATTCCGTTCAAAGAACGTGAAGATAATAAATCGGAGGTTTTATAATGGACAAGTATGCAAAAGGAATGTCAATTCTTGAAGGAAAATTTGGGAATTACACCGTAAAGGGGGAAGACATATGACAGGCATGTTAAGAGAGATGAAAAAGAAGAAAAGCGGTATTTCTGTAGATGTTATGTCTATATTTGAAGGAATTGCACAAAGATATAATGGGGGCGACCTTGCAGGGCTTAATTGTTTTCAGCCAGAGTGGGATGACGAATTTTGCCAAGCCATGAGCAATCATCTGACAAAAGAACAGAGATTTAAGCTGTATGAAACACAAGGGGGATGTAACGGTACAGGAGCAGACAAAGAGCGCAGAGCATTTGCCACTGAACATGCTCACCTTGCACTTGACGAAAGAATGGCTCTGTTTTCAGATGCTTTTGGAAGATGCAAGCCTGTGCTTAATGACGATAACACGCTAACACTTGCTTTCAAATGTTCGCACGGATACTACAAACGTGCCAGCGAAGGCAAATATACAAGTCCGCCGCCAAATGTGGAGGGTTATTTTGAACGCTGTGCAGGCGGTAGATTGTATGAACTTCAAAAGGCATTGGGGATAGGGTTAAAAATAAAGTCTGTAGATGTAACTCCGCTGACTGAAAATGTTAATAATCCTGTGGTGTTTACGTTTGAAATTTTAGATAAGTAACGCGGCCACTAATACGCGCCCCACAAAATATTAATTCCAATAAGAATAAGAATCACGCCACCAATAATGGTGGCTTTGTTTTTGAGTTTTTCGCCAAAGAGGTTGCCAATGCGCACGCCAATAGCGGAAAGCACGAGTGTGATTATCCCAATAAGCGATACCGCAGGAATAAGATTTACATACAAAAACGCAAACGAAACACCCACCGCCATAGCATCTATGCTGGTGGCTAGGGAAAGTGGAATCATCTGTCGGGGATGCATGGTGATTTCTTTTGGTTGGTTTGGACAAACGCGGTCGGCGCAACGGTTTGGGGGTTCTGGGCATTTTCTGTCAAGACATGTTTCTTTTTTAAAGCTACCCCAAATCATTTTTCCGCCTAGGAAAAGCAACAGCCCAAACGAAATCCAATGGCTAAACGCATTAACATGCTCTGCAAAATGCCTGGCCGCAAAATATCCAGCAAGCGGCATTCCCGCTTGAAATACTCCAAAGTACAATCCAACAATCAACGCCCGCCGATAACTTGTCCGTGCCATAGTAAGCCCAATGCTAACCGCCACAGCAAAAGCGTCCATAGCAAGCCCAACCGCCAAAATAACCAGTTCAATATAACCCAAAATAAAACATCTCCTCAATTCTCAAACTAAAGCCACAATTATTATATCATAATGCCCGTGCAAACATTACGAATACACTTGCCGATTACTTCCTTTTTTGCTAAAGTCTAAGTATGAGCGAATTTGAGAAAACACCGTATGAAACAAATCCAGTGGAAAGCCCTGCGGAGGCAGTAAAAGCGTTTGTGGAGGCTTATGATGTGTTGCAAACGATTTTGACGGAGTTTGACAGCGAAGAGGGAGAGTTGTCTGTATTCGCGGATTCGTTGCGAGCGGCTATGTACCGACCAGTATCGCCAGACGGTGGTAGCCGCCCATCAATAAGCCTGTACGAAATTGGAGTAGTATACTTTCCAGAAGGCGCAGGACGTTACGACATAAGCACCAGAAAACTAAGCACAGCACTACGCCAACGAGAAAACGACGTGCGCGCCTTATTCGTACAAGAAGATGGAATCCTACCAAACTTATGCGAAATACTTCCCGCATTCCTAGAAGAAGAACGCGACGAATACGTATACGCGGCAGCAATGCGTTTCCTAAACGAGTGCCGCCGATTAATTGCTATGTGGGAGTAATTAAAATAAACTATAAGATAGCGAGTTGATAGCCTTGGTGCCTTCCCGAATTGCGAATATTTTATTAAATGCCCTAAAAGGTGGTGTTGTGCCACGAGTGGGGCTTGAGTATGTAACAGTCGGACGGGCATTGGAGATTTCGGCTATTTTGCATGATATAGATATGGTTGCAGACGGCGGAGCGTCGTTCCGCTTTATCGTGGGAAAATACGGAAGCGGTAAGAGTTTTCTTTTGCAAACAATCCGAAACTACGCCACCGCAAAAGGTTTTGCCGTAGTGGACGCAGACCTTTCGCCAGAACGCCGATTTGCAGGAACAAAAGGGCAAGGGCTTGCGACATACAAAGAATTAATGCAGAATCTTTCCACAAAATCCAAGCCCGACGGCGGAGCATTACCGCTGGTGTTAGAACGCTGGATTTCGGGAATAAAAACGCAAGTAGCCGCAGAAGGTGGCAACGACGAAGCAGTAGAAGCAAGAATCTACACACTAGCGAATCAGTTAGAGGGCATGGTGAATGGCTTTGAATTTGCAAAGGCAGTAATAACGTACTGGCGCGCCTATCGCGAAGATGATGCGATATTAAAAAGCAATGTACTAAGATGGTTCAGAGGCGAGTACAACACACGTCGCGACGCAAAAACCGACCTCGACATAAACTTTATAGTAACCGACGAAAACTGGTACGATTTTTTGAAAATTATCGCGGCGTTCCTAGTTGGAGCGGGGTACAAAGGGCTTCTTGTTGTTGTTGACGAACTCGTTAATATTTTTAAAATTCCCAACTCCATTACCCGCGCAAATAACTACGAGAAAATTTTGACCATATATAATGATGTTCTGCAAGGCAAGGCCAAGCATATTGGTTTTCTAATGGGCGGCACGCCCCAGTGCATGGAAGACAAATATCGCGGCGTTTTCAGTTACGAAGCCCTGCGCTCCAGACTAGCGGAGGGGCATTTTGCGACCTCCGACATCAAAGACCTTACCGCGCCAATCATTCGCCTAACCATGCTGACGCAGGAAGAAATGTACGTTCTTATAGAAAAACTTCGCGACCTTCACGCAAATTTGTACAACTACGCGCCAATCCTAACCCACGAAGATTTACTATACTTCCTAACAGTGGAATACAATCGCGTAGGCGCGAACACACACATTACCCCACGCGAAATAATCCGCGATTTTATCGAACTCACAAATATTCTGCATCAAAACCCACATAAATCTGTAAGCGACATACTAGGTAGCAACAGCTTTGAACTAGCAAAAGGTGGCCTATCCGACGAGGACATTCACAGCGATTTTATTGAGTTTGAAGTGTAGTGATTAAAATGGTATTATTGGTGTATAAGGAAATGTCTGAATGATAGGAGCAGATACATGAAAATTATCTCTACTCTACAAGAATTAAATTTACCCCCAAAACACCAACGGTTTATTTCTGAGTTTCTGCGCCAAGCAAAAGAAATCAAAACATTTGATAAAATTGATGCGTTTATCCTTTTTGGCAGTTGTGCGCGTGGTGATGCACATGATAAAAGTGATGTAGATATTCTAGCCATAGGAAACGGTATCGGTGATGAAACTCTCTTTGACCTATACGACTGTGAATGGTATCCTGAATTTGAAAGCAAAGAAAACTTCGTGAATAGTGATGTTTTTGTTGATGATTCAAGCTATTTTGAAAAGCAAAAAGAAGTCGCAGGTAGTTTTCAGTGGCGCGTTGCCAGAGATGGAGTGAACCTTAATGGATTATTACAAACTGTCTAAAGAGCCATTAAAAGCCGCCATTTCAAATAAGGAACATGGTTTGTACCGTATGTCGGTAAGTATGTCCACTTTGGCGATTGACCTTTTATTAAAATCCGTCCTATATCGAATAGAACCCACACACGATTTGATGATGGGACATAATCATGCAGGTATTGTGACTTTTATTGAAAATATCTACTCAAAAAAAGACGATGTTAGACAAACGGCAAAGTTGAGCCGAAAATATTTTAAAGATTCCAGATATTCTCGTTCGGAAAACCTTTCAGTTTTTACAGAAGAACTGGCGGATAAGTTCATAAGCTATACGAAACTAATAAAGGATTATGTAGATATTGATTGTCAAGCCACACTCAACGATTTGCAAAAGAAATTCACAAAAAAACAATAAAGCGATTTCGTTTGAAACGCCTAAAGGAGCTTTTGTATGTTTTGTAAAATATGCGGTGCGTTTATAAATGATAAGGTACAGTATTGTGGAGGTTGCGGAACTCTAGTTTCTGATGCTACTGGCGCGGGTGTGTTGCCTCATGTGGCGGCACCGCAACAGCCCTCCATGCTGGCGGCAAAACCGCCGTCAATATCAGAATTAAATTCGCAATCTTTGGAGCAGTCTTCGGAGCAGCTGCCTGTGGAACGGGCTTCGTCGCAGCATGGGCAGAATTTCCAGAATCATCAAAATTTGCAATACCCAAATTATCCGCAGACGCAAGCGCAAGCACCTACTGGAATGTACCCACCACCTCCCCCGCCGAATCCAATTTCGCCAATGTTGCAGGTTGCGCCGTCTCCTGATGTTGATGCACAACTTAATTCGGGGTATTCTGCCGCGTCTGATTCTGGTTACGTGCCTGTTGGAAACGATTACAACCCCTTCGCCGCATTTGATGCGCCTGCCGAAACTTTTGTGGATAGAGTTTTCAGCATTACGAATAGCTCGCTGTTTTTCATAGCGGTGTTGTTGTTTACTATTAGTGGCTCGATTTTGGTTTTGATGAATTTTGGTATTGCTTCACTTCTCACGCTTGAACCTGTTATTATGATTTTGGCAATGGTTGGCTTCTGGATGATTTTTTCCGCTTCAAAAGACCCACGCAATCCCAAGAGGGTTTTGTCGGCCCTTACGGTTTTTAAGGTTGCCATTATTATGGGGCTTGTTATTTTCTGCATAGCAATGGGCATAATCTTGCTGGCATTGCTGATTCTTACAGTGGTTGGGTTTGTCACTGAACCCATTATAGGGATTATTTCTATTTTGGGGATTTTGTTTTTAGTGATGCTGATTGTTATTATGATTTTGTTTTATTACATGGCAGTTCTTAATATTATTGGGGGGATTCGGCGTAATATCGAACATAACGCGTTTAAGCCGATTCGTGGCGTTTTGCCGTTTACTATTATTTCGGCGATTGGTATTTTCTTTGAGTTAATTGGCGCGATTTTAATGCTTATTTTTGCGGGGTTATTCAGCACCATGATGGGTGATTTATTCATGATGGGCGACCTCGCAGGATATGTTGACCCACACATGTTTGATACAAGTATGATGGGAATTTTTTCGGGCATATTTGCTGTTACCGCGATTATAGGCGGCGTAATGAGTATCGCACAAATTTGTTTCCTAGTTCTGCTTAACAAATTAAACAGCGGATTGAAAGGTCGTGCATGATGGTAGCTCCAGTAACCGCGCTTAATGTGCAGGAGTGGGCAACCTTATGTGATGCCCTATGGCCCGACGAAGATAGCACCATTCGTAGTTGGATAGAAGACTGGCAAATAGGCGACTTTCCGCACGAATTTCTATATTATCACAACAACGAAGCTATAGCGTTCATAAGCCTTGACATACGAAGCGAATACGTTGAAGGCACAAAAGGATTCCCTGTAGGTTATGTAGAAGGCATTTATGTAAAACCAGATTTCCGCAAACATGGTATTGCGCGTAAGTTGATTGAGTTTGCAAAATCATGGACATTATCACAAAACTGCGAAGAACTAGCTTCCGACTGCGAACTAGACAACGAAGAAAGTTTGCTTTTCCACAAGAAGGTAGGCTTCGCGGAAGCCAACAGGATAATATGTTTCGCAATGGATTTATCACCTACGTGATTGTAAGTAAGATTACAACGCTTAATTAATGGAGTGAGACAAAATGGATTATCTAAAACAGTATGAAGAAATTAAAGCGAAAAACCTAAAAATTGACGCAACCCGCGGAAAACCAAACACCCAACAAGTTGCCTTATGCAACGATATGTTAAACGCCCCTCTAAAATCATTCCAAGCAGAGGACGGCACAGACGTGCGTAATTACGGCGGCAATGACGGAATCCCCGAAATAAAACGTCTATTCGCAGACCTTCTGGGCGTTGACACGAAAGAAGTTATAGTCGGCGGAAACTCCAGCCTAAATATGATGTTCGACTGTGTTGCAACAATGGTGCTTGCGGGACAATGGACGGCACAGCCGCTTTCCGCCGACAAGACACGTCACGAAGCGCGAGACGTAAAATTCATTTGTCCTGCCCCAGGCTACGACCGTCATTTTGCCATTTGCGAATACTTTGGCATAAAAATGCTAACCGTTCCAATGACACCAACTGGCCCAGACATGAACGAAGTAGAAAAACTAGCCCAAGACCCCGATGTTGTGGGTATGTGGTGTGTTCCTGTGTTCTCTAATCCGCAAGGCTATATTTATAGCGACGATACCATTCGCCGCTTAGCGTCCATGCAAACCGCGCACCCGCATTTTAGAATCCTCTGGGACGATGCATACACAATCCATCACTTCACAGGCGAACGCCCAACCCCTCTGAATATTTTGACAGAATCCCGCAAAGCGGGCAATGAATCTCGCCCAATTATGTTTACATCTTTCTCAAAAATAAGCATTGCTGGCGCAGGAATAGTTTGCCTTGCCGCCGCTGGTGATGCCCTAGCCACTCTGCGCAAACGCTTTTCCGCACAAACAATAGGCCCAGACAAAACGAACCAATTACGCCACGCGCAGTACTTCAAAACTGTAGCAGATATTCAAGCCCATATGCAAAAACACGCCGCAATCCTACACCCCAAATTTGAATTAGCAATTTCCACTTTTGCAAAAAAACTACCACCACCAGCCACTTTCACAACACCCAATGGCGGCTACTTCATTTCTGTGGAAATTCCAAACCAAGCAAAACGCGTGCGCCAACTTTGCAAAGACGCTGGCGTTCTAATAACCGAAGCTGGCGCAACCTTCCCCTACAACACAGACCCCAACAACTCAAACCTACGCTTCGCACCGTCATTCCTTTCCATGGAAGACCTTGAAATAGCTGTGGAAGTCTTCTGTCTAGCCGTGCAAATTGCAGTAAATGAAGTGGGTGCATAGCATGTTTTAGCATAACAAAATAGACCTGTCTGATTATCTTGCAACAATATTGCAGGGTAGTCAGACAGGTCTTTATAGTTTTAACGACAGTAATGCTTTCATCAGTCTATTGCTGTCACCCTAGCATCATAGATTGCTACATAATCCAACTTGTCTGTACAAGCACTTCGATTAGATTTAGGTCGGCATCGAATCCTCAGCGCGCAAATACTTGTACATACAATGCATCAAACATAACGTACCACGCACGGTATCTTTCGAGGTTTGCAAATACAGCCATTTCGCCAATAACCGTAAGATGAAGGATGTCTTTCTGGACAAGGTCGCACGGATGTTTGTGGCGAAAATCACATCTCAAAATCGACTCTTCCTAACGTCCAGCTATCCATTCCCCGAGGTCTTTGTATTATTACGGTTACTGGTAATACAATAAGTACTAGCGATAAAGCAATTGTGCCTATTATATTTACTGTTTTTATTTCCAATCACCTATTAACGTCAAATTTTGAAGGAAAAATTTGTCTAAGATGTTAGAACCCAGCCGCAAAATGTGAAAATGTCAATGGGCGATTCTGTTGACATATGAAACTGTCACTAGAATCGCCCCCTTGACACTTTATTAAGGAGTTTTACGGTGTCCAGTCTTTCCACACCCTAGATTACCATCACCCCCCCATAAATCATTACTCTTGTAGGGGCAATAAAGAATAACCTGTACCAAGCGCGGTAATCATCCATGCGAACGAATATTGCTTTTCCCCAATAACGCGACTTCCTGTATACGAACACGCAGGCCATTCGAGACGTTCTTCGCATAGGGTTTGTAATCATGGGTACAACAGTTATAAGCAACATTGCTATCATTAAGAATATCGCAATCCAAGTGCGTATTCTTAGTTTCTTCAATCCATTCTTAAAAAACAGAATGAAATTTAGCATTTATAGCCATCTCGCTATTCGCGGCGGTAAAAATACCGAATTATATCAGTATCGAAAGTGAAGATTATATCCGCATTGGGAAGTTCGTGGCGTTCATCATATAAATCAGTCCCCCTAGTCATACGAAACTCTCTCATGCCATTTACGGTATCATCAAAAACCTCCCTTGAGATATTGAAGTATTGAACGAAAAGCATTAGTAGCATGTCGTGGTAGCCAGTTGGCAAATTATCAAACCAAGAACCATCGTAGTCTCTTACTAGGCTCATAAACTCTCCAGGTATTGCATAGAAAGCATGTCTAAACTGCATTGGTGACGATAAATCAATCAAGCTACTAAAATAACTATCTGGCAACAGATTAATAGACCCTGGAATATGCGAAGGTAAATGCTCTGGCCAATTGACACTGGTAACAGGCCAAGTATCTGGGGGTGGGTTGGGTAAAGCCACTGTCCCAGTTCGGATAGATACAATGTAATTTGCACTGTCCCATGTGACCCAGATAGGCATTATCTCAAAAGCTTCCATTGATACCATTACCCTGCCATTAACAAGCTGTGCTGGAATCGGCATTAGATAATCGTGAATGCCAAAGGGTATAACATTACTTCCAATCGTAACTGGAAAATAAGCAAATCTCCCAGTAGCATTAGCGCGGTTAATTGGTGATGATTCCCATTCAACTTCAGAACCTAACGCTTCTGCAACTGCACGAAATGGCAATAACACGTTGTCACCAACAAGTATTGGCGGCTGGTCTCCTTCTGGAATATAAATAAATTCACCATCAACTTGTACGCGCAGTGTTTGTGCGTATGTGGGAAATGCGGGAAATGCAAACAAAGTCACAATAACGGATACTATCGCAATAGACATGAGTTTAATCAAATTTTTTTTCATCTCCAATCCTCCTATCATCATCTTAAACATATGCATGTGTGTTGGGGAAAAATCGACCAAAACTGTGGAGAACAGAACTCTTCATTGACTACATGTCGAGCATCATAAACTCTTATAAAGTTACCATGTTCATCTATAGGTCTCCCTAATATAGGTCTCCCAGCCGCAAATGGAGTGTCAGCTTCTACACGTATACGATTACCATAACTGTCTAAAAGAATAAAAAATGGATTGTTATTTCCATTCCTCCTCCCTTGGGTGTGGTCACTCCAATAGTAGCGGTCTAGGGGATTGATGGGGGCATGGTCTGGGGGTCGTCTAATTTCAAAATGCAAATGTCCCACACCATCAGTATTGCCAGTGTTTCCAGAAAACGCAATCAGTTCGCCAGCAATAACATTGTCGCCAAGAAATACCATATAACTGCCACGAGCCAGATGCAGATAACGAGTCCTGTAATTATTTCCATGTTCGATACCTAGGGTTTCTCCAGCCCTAGCATAAAAAGCACTTTCTATTACTTCCCCAGCCATCATTGCATGAACAGGTGTTCCAAGTGGTGCGGAGATGTCTGTGCCTTCATGAAGAGAGCCAGAGCGTATTCCAAAAACAGACCTCGCAACAAAATGACGTGCAGGTATCGGCCATGTGATAAACACTTCTTCCACAGTTATCTCAAAATCTTGAGTTGCCGCACCAGCAACGGACACAACTACATCTTGACCGTTGCTTAAAACATGCCTAACTTGTGTGCTAGTTGGCTGACCTGGCGGTCGTTCTGGCGTGAAAAACAAGGGTGTAAACTCTGGCGTGGCTCCAAGGTATACAGAGTAAACCAGTGCAGCGCAGTTGTTAGTGATAGTAAAAGAATAGAAACCCGTAGTTGGAGCAATGAATCTAAACGTAAAATTGCCATATTCATTTGTTGTGCGTCGATAAGTTCTACCAACAGTAGGAACAAAGAGTCTTCCTTCTATTGTGGTGGTTCGCAGTTCAAAGCTAGGTATATATGGGTTTATTCTATCCATTAATGGTATATCTGTAGAGGGCGTAACCGCACGAGACAACATTTTTGCTGCTTCTGCCCGTGTAATATTTTCTTGGGGACGCAGGCGGTTATTACTTCCTCCAGATATAATGCCATGTTGGAGCAAAACTATTAATGCATTAATTTCAGCCCCATAAACGAGCATCCCTTCCCCCCTTACTACATCTGGAAACATCAAGAGGTTGACACTGGTATCACGCTCCCCATCTTGCACTCGATTCCAAGCCGTGATATGCCCTTGAGATAAAAAACGGTATGTGATGATAAATGCCACTTCACGGGTAAGTGGGTCATTCCTTCCAACACCCTCTGGCAAAATATTGTTACCTCTGGCAAATTGGTAGTAATTTTCTGCTCTAACAGACCATGTACCTCCTGGTAGATATATTCCAGCCAAGCGAATAATCATTCCCAGAAAATACACAACAGTGGTTTCGTCGCTTGGTCTAAAAGTTCCGTCAGCGAAACCTGTTAGCGCGCTATATCTTGCCAAATGGTGAATATGGTGATATGCAGAATGAGTACGCGGCACATCTAAGAATATTGAACTTCCTGCAACAGGCTCAAAGGACATTTCAGAAAATAGCGGACGTGTATCTATTACCTCGGCTAATTCGATAAAGGAAACATGCTCTGGCTCAAGATAGAAAGGGTATGTCTCTTCAAATAGGGCGTGTTGCCACTACGCGAATGGCACGATTTTTGCGGCAATTTTTCGTCAATCAAGGAGGGTTTCGCGCCGCGTCCTAGAAGGACGCAAGTGAAATCCCGACGCAGAGTGGCGGAAAAT
>Ga0123355_10005014_pt1 | contig 19276 bp, 8 predicted proteins | sample TergutEmb28metaG_3_FD_89872 | JGI IMG/M metagenome (GOLD analysis project Ga0123355, IMG submission 89872) | Embiratermes neotenicus P1 segment gut microbial communities from Petit-Saut dam, French Guiana - Emb289 P1 | ecosystem: Host-associated > Arthropoda: Insects > Digestive system > Gut ... | reverse complement strand
TTTTTATTTTCTTCTAACTCAATTTTATTTACTTGGCACAACTGACTATCAAAACGATACTTTTCAAAAAATATTTCTAATACTTTATCAGAAGACAATAATTGCGATTTTTTATCTGATATGTGTTTAATATGTTTCCCGAATTCTGTTTGTATTTGTCTTGGTAATGTGATATTGAGCGCTTTTTCCAGTACATACAAGACGCCACCTTTACCAGATTGTGAATTAATCTGAATAATTGAGTCCATATTACGTCCCAAATCTGCTGGGTCAATCGGAATATAAGGTACAAGCCATTTTTCTTCATTGCTTTTCTCTCTGTTGATCAAACCTTTTCGAATTGCATCTTGATGACCACCTGAATAAGCAGTAAACACTTGTTTTCCAGCATATGGATGTCGAACATGGACATCCAATCCAGTACACTTCTCATATAAATCTATAGACTCCTTTATGTTACTAAAATCAAGTTTTGGATCTATTCCAGTCGTGTATAAGTTAAGTGCTATGGTTACTAGATCCATATTACCAGTTCGTTCACCATTGCCAAATAAAGTCCCCTCTATTCGTTGAGCACCAGCAAGAAGAGCAAGTTCTGCGGCAGCTACTCCAGTTCCGCGATCATTGTGTGTATGTACACTTAAGATCACATTTTCTCTCATCACCAAGTTTTTATGAATATACTCAACTTGATCTGCGAATTGGTTAGGCATAGCAACTTCCATAGTTGACGGAAGGTTGATAAAACACTTATGTTCTGCTGTGGGATTAAATGCCTGTACTACACTATTACAAATAGCTAACGATAACTCAATTTCTGTTATAGTGAAACTCTCTACTCCATATCCCAAAAAAAATTCAGTTTGCGGATATTTCTCTGTACATTCACGAGTATATTTAGCAGCATCAGCAGTATACTGTATTAATTCTTCCTTGCTCATTTTAATTACATATTCTCTCTGAGCAGGAGAACAAAGGCTATAAATTTGAATTCCTGCTTTTTTAGTTCCTTTCAGTGACTCGAACGATTTGTCAATACAATCTCTACTACATGAAGAAAGTACAAAAATTGTAACATCATCAGGGACATAGTCACCTTCAATAAGCATTCTCACGAAATTGTAATCTGTTTCTGATGCAAAAGGAAAGCCTACTTCTATCTGCTTAAGTCCAAGTTTAACTAAATGTTCAAACATTAATAATTTTTTCTCTACTGTCATAGGGACTGGTAGAGCTTGATTTCCATCACGTAGATCCACACTTGTCCAAATGGGTGCTTGCGTAATGGTATTAGAAGGCCAAGTCCTGTTATCTAATACAAAAGAGTCGTAGCGATTATACTTTTCAAAATTTTTCATTCTAATCTCTTCCTTTCATATATTTCTATTTTAGGCAATTGCGCAAGTCGCAAAAGCCTGATATTACGGATTAGTTCATAGGTAAAAAAACAAAACGCTCCTTACCGAATCGAAGTGGAAAGAAGTTTCAGCTTAATGAAGTGGCGGTTTGGATAGGACAAGATCACAACCAGACTTGAAGAAACATCTCATACAAGTATTGCTTTGAGTATCATCACATTCAACCTGTCACGCTTGTTGGCTAGATTTTTGTGTACCCTACTTCTCACTATGCGACGATTTTTCAATAAGTTGGTTATTCAGTAGACATTAATTATAATGTAACTACTCAGGTTATCTTTCCCTTTCGGTGATCAACTTAAGAACGGCTTCTGAATTCATTTAGAATCATTACTAGAATACTTAACTCTGAACCTTCCGCGGCTTTCGCCTTAGAGAGGTAGTGGTTTGACATTTTTCCCGCATTTAAATCATGTGATGAGTTATTTTTACGCCCGCAAAAATGTCAAATCACTACCTTATCTATGCCCGTAATGTAGTTTTTCTTGTAAGTCGAGTAAGTCGGAGCCTCTCCCTTTTAGGATTGTACTACCTTCCCCTCACCACACCGTGCGGGCGCAATTAACGCACACGACTCCTTTAGGGAATTGTAAGAAAATAACTTGAAACTATTTTCGCTTGAAAGTGTTTAATATCAATATTTCTCAATAAATAAAAGTATAGTTTATTTTTTACAGTTCCTAGCTACCATCCACAGAATATAGCTAATGTGATTCCTTAAATCATAGATACTTATTCTGTAACCTTTCGAGGCTCTATCACTTTCGAATTTGCTTTAAACATTTTCCTTGCACCCATTGATACCCCAATTGTTAGTATGGAAATGGCAATGAACAAAACATAAATTCCATCTGTAAAATACTCCATCAATAGACCGAATACATATTGACCAGCAGGAAGAACAAAATTCGCAACTGTTATAACAAGAGCAACAATTTTACCAAGATAATTAGCTGGAACTTGTTCTTGCACGAGTGCCATCACTATTATATTCGCAAAAGTTATCACTACCATAATCAACATCAAACCAATATTAAATAACCAAAATGGAATTGTTATTTCACCACCAAATCGCGATGTATATATAGAAATTGCTAGCACTATACATAGTGCTGCCATCATTAAAATCAACTTTGAAAAGTGTTGAATATTGAGCCATTTTTTAAATTTCCCGGATAGCATGCCTCCCAAAAGCATTCCGAAAGCAGCAATTGCCTGTGAAATACCAAACATCGTATCACTTGCTCCAAACTCAATTCTAGCAATATACGGAAGTGCAACAGTAAGAATTGGTAAAAACAGCATTGCAAGAACTGCAGAGAGCATTGACAATTTAATGATAGTAGGATTCTCCTTTACTGCATAACAAAAGCTATCTTTCAAATCCAAAGTAGCTGTTTTAATAATCCCAAACTCAACTTTCTGCTTCACATACGGAATCTTGATAAATAAATCAATGACAGTTGAAGCTGAGAATGCAATACCGGCTAAAATAATGATATTATTAATTCCAATTGTTGCAACCAATATGCCACCTAACACAAAGCTAAGTAGCTCACTCATCGCATTGATAGCTTGAATTGCACCATTAGCTTCAACTAGCGCTTCTTGATCAACGATAGATGGTGTAGCTGCAATTAAGATAGGAGCGAACAATGTAACAATTGCCATAAATATTACTATAATAACAGTCAAATTTGTAACAGAATAAGTTCCTGTTAAGAAAATAACTAGCAATACCGCACATATCACTGTTTTGATACCATCCAAGAAAACAATCAATTTCTTTTTATTCATGCGATCGGCTATAATGCCTCCAGGAATAGCGAATAGCATGACAGGAATTTGGCTCACAGCAGTAACTATTCCAAATATTACGGCAGATTGTGTTAAATCCAATATGAATAACAAAAGTGCAAATCTTAAAATATTCCCCCCTATTAAGCTAATGATCTGGCTAGTTAAAGCCAATTTAAAGTTAATTCCAAATTTTTTCATTTTCAACAATCCTTTCTATTCTCTAAGCTTATTTATCATCTTCTAATGAACCAAACAAATAATTAGAACTTCCTTGGTCTAGCTTAGCTATTTAGTTATATTATATGTCACACCTAACTGCTATAGGATGTTTCATCTCAAAACATCAAAATCTCATCATTTCTGTTTTTCAAACCTATGATTATAACGTTTGAGATCTCTTGAGTGTTTATATCTATTACCTTTTAATAAGCAATATTAGAGATACTGTAAGTTTTCATCTTAAAGTATAGTATTAAAAACTCAGCTGGTCGCATCTCCAGAATTCAGCTTTTAAGCACCCAATTTAATCTTATCTATTTTCCCATTAGGAGTCATTGGAAATTGTTCTATACTCACAATATGTTGTGGTATCATATATGTAGGTAGTACCTCTTTTAATTGCTTTTTCAAAACCGCTTCATTTAAATGAGATGCATTTTCTTTAATAATTACGAAAGAAATCAAATAATCAAAATTGTGTGTTAAATTTTTTTTCAATAAAACAACACTATTATCAATTCCACTTATCTGATTAATTGCACTTTCAATTTCCCCTAACTCTATTCTGTACCCCCTTAATTTAATCTGACTATCATTTCTTCCAATGAATAAGAGATGATTGTCTTCTAATAATTGAACGATATCTCCAGTTTTATAAAGTATTTGATCAAGTGCTTTAAAATATTTAAACGATTGCTCAGTTTTATCAGGGTTTTGATAATACCCTTTTGCAACACCAGATCCACCGACATATAACTCACCTTTACTTCCTGGTAAAACAGGTTCTAAATCATCATTTAGCACATAATAGTCTGTATTTGCACTGGGCATCCCAATAGGCATCGTTGGATGTTTTTGTTGGCCGTAATTGTTGCACAAAAATATAGAGCTTGAAATGGTCGCTTCTGTAGGACCATATTCATTATAGATTTTACATTCCTTAGGTAAAACTTTAGTTGTTGCTTCTATAAGAGATGAAGGCAAAGCTTCTCCACCTAAGATTAAAAACTTTAATGATGAAAAAGCATTCAAATCAATCATATTATCATAATCTAGCATATACTTAAATTGTGTTGGAGTAACATTTAAAACTGTTATTTTATTCATTGATAAATATTCTAAAAAATGATGGATGTCAACAGAAATTGAATCATCTACAACATGTAAAACAGCACCCGATAATAAAGCTTCAAAAATCTCCCATACTGAGAAATCAAAGCTTAAATTATGATATTGAATAATGCGATCTTGTTTAGTAAAATTAAAGTAATCTATATTCCATTCCATAAAAGGTGAAATATTTTCATTATTAATGGTTATCCCTTTAGGCTGCCCTGTAGAACCCGATGTGTACATCAGGTATATCTCATCATCTTTACTTCTTCCACTTATATTGAATAACACTTCACATTTTCTTTCTAGTTCTTGATAATGTAATATTTTATAAGGATTCTGCTCATTCAGATTTTTTAATTTCTCAACACCAATATCATCACAAATCACCTCATTAACATTGCTTTTTTCTAACATATAGTTTATTCTATCATTAGGTAGTTGTAAATCAATTGGGACATAAACACAGCGATTTTTCATAATTCCTAGAATGGCAATAATTGCTTCTAATCCTCTATTCATCATTAGTCCTATATAAGTTTGAGGCTCAATTTGCAATGCTTTTAGGTTTTCACATATATCATTCGCTTTTGAATTAATATCTGAATAGGTGTAGTGTTCACCTTTAAAAACGATCGCAATTTCATTTGGCATCTCAATCACTTTTTTTTCGAACTCATCAATCAGAATATTAGTAGTTGAATACTTTTTGTTAAACTGATTTGAAAATAAATTTGCATGTTTGATGTAATCTTCTTTTGTAATTTCCATTCGAATCACCTCTTGTTATTGTTCGATAATAATCTCTACTCCTGTAGTGATTTTTTTAATCTGGTTAGAAATTTCTTCATAATTACTAGCTGTTGAAATAATATACCCTAATCTATCATAGCTACTTTGAGGAATTTTTACTTGTTTTCCTACTTGATAGACAATTTTCTTTTCAAATTCATTTAGAGTGTCTAAAAAATTTATTTTCTTTAATCTCCCTGATTTTGAAGGAATAATAAAAGAGATTTGTGAAATCTTTTCACTTTTTTGATGTAATTTAAGCTCCATATTGCAAGTAGCTAATAGACAGTTCTCTAACAAATCGATTCCTGTTGCGTTTTTTACAATTTGTGGAATCATTCCTCCCGCCAACCTAGGATTAATTTCAATAATATAAACTTTTCCTTCATAAAGTTTTAATTCTGTGTGCATAGCTCCAAAGTTGTTACCGACTAGCTTAAGGGCATTGATAACTGTTTCTTCTATTAATTTCGCTTTTTTTCCCTCTAAATAGGCCGGAAAGACATGGCCTGTTTCAACAAAGTAAGGATATCCCCCGACTTTTTTTTCAGTAATTCCAATACATTTTATTTCTTTCCCTTGCACAAAGGTTTCAACACTATATTCTTGTCCTTCAATGAAACTTTCGCACAAAGCTGCACTATTCACTTTTTGATTGCGAACATTCATTTTCTTTTCCAATATTAAGCTAGCTTGTTGGATCGCTTCTTCTTTACAAAAACATAGCTTTACATTAAGGGATCCTGATTCGCTAACTGGCTTTATCACCACTGGAAATTTAACTTCCTCAATCTTTTTTTTAAACATTTTTATATTATCAGCAATAAAGAAGTCAGGTTGTTCAAATCCATTACTCGCTAATAACTGTCTTAGTTTATATTTATTTCGGCATAGCTCTATGGTTTTAAGATGGTTTCTAGGGAGGTTAAAATGCGTACATGCTTTCGAGACCATTTCGATATAGTATTCACTTGTAGACATGATTCCTATTAATTTATAGTTAAGTTTAATATCTGTTATATTCCCCAGAAGTGTTGCAAAGCAGTTTGTTTCACATTCCAACACTTCACATAAAGTCATGATTTCTGGGTATAAGGTGGTATCTCGTGCTAATACGATTGGTACTATATTAAGCTCTTTTACTTTTTTGATGATTTCTATTCCACTCCCAGTTGTATTAGACTCAATAAAGATGACACAGTGCTTACTCATGAGGCAGTTCCTCTCTTTTGTTTCTTAAAAGACCAGTTGGTTATTTTCTCATTACTATTACTTATTTCAGCTGGAGCAAGTCCTTCAAAATCAATTTTATTAAGATTATTTAACTGCCAAAACTCTGGGTTATAAACTGTATCAAAGTACCGATCACCACGATCAGGAAAAATACAAAATACATTTTTACCTTTATCATTGTTAGCAATCCACCTTGAGACCCAGTAAACCGATCCTGAAGAGTTACCGGCAAAAATTTGCTCTTTATTCACAAGGTCTAATGTTGCAGAATAAGCTTCCGAGTCATTAAGCCAATGAACTTCATCAATGAGATCAAAGTCGACGTTTAAAGGATTTAATCCATTTCCTAATCCTGATTGCAATCTCTTTGGATTATGTTCTTGACCAAATATAACACTTCCGATTGCATCAACTGCAATAATCTTACACGTAGGGTAAACTTCTTTAATCCTTTTAGCTGTACCACTTAGCGATCCACCACTTCCTACTGATGCAACTAAATAGTCAATGCTAGTATTTTCATCTAACAGTTCATTGGCCAAACTGACGTAAGTCTCTTTATTTTCTTCATTATCATATTGATGTGTCCAATACATATTCTTATCTTTTGCAAGCAATTCTTTCACTCGCTTAAGCCTGGCACCTTGCCACCCTTCTTCATCCATTTTTTCAACGATATCAATTGTAACTCCTAATGCTTTTAATTTTCTCAACGTCATTTTATCTATTCTTGGGTCTACTACTAGATGCACTTTATATCCCATACTTCTTCCTACAAATGCTAATGCTTGTGCAAATGTACCTGATGAAGTCTCGATAATTGTACTTTCACTATTTAATATCCCTGCTTTTTTCGCCTTTAATAGCATGTGTTTTGCAACTCTATCCTTCATTCCATAAGGGTTATAACATTCTAGTTTAGCATATACATGACTAGCAGATGTTAAGGTTACCAATGGTGTATTGCCTATTATGTCTATATTTTTCATCTTATTAAGCTCCCATACTTTCAAATAATGTGTATTCAATCTTCTTTTCATTTAATTCTTTTAAGATTTCTGTGATCATTAGATGATTATTGAAATCAGATTCATCTAATATTAAGCCTGAATATGTTCCTGAATGGGTAATCACAACGCCTGGAAGTGAATACTTATTTTTAATATCCATCAAAATATTAAGGTTTTTCTTTTTTAAAAATTTTTGATTTATTTCAGCACTCTGAGTGGATATTTTTCCAATCTCATGAATATCTTTTCTTTTAAAAGCAGCAATCATATCTTCTAAGAGGTTGTTGAAATTGCTTCTTTCTTCCTCTTGCATATGTTCGTCAATATAGCTGTTATATTCCACTGTATCGACGATTCCACCTTCATCAATTCCGATAACATAAATCTTAGGAATGTTTCCTAGATTTTCAATACATTTCCCTTCTTGACTATAAAATGCAACAACCTCATTGAACATAACACCATCTGTAGGCTCAACTGAAGAGAGTAATAAACCCAACTCTTCATCTGTCATCGTTAACTCATAAGCATCTAAAAATGCTCTAGCTGATGCTAACAAATCTGCTGATGAACTAGCAAGTCCTTTTCCCTCAGGAATTTCACTTCTAATGTTCAACAATCCCCCCTCTTTTATTTCGAATTTTTCTCTAAGGATGTTAATTAACTTATAAGCCTTTGTTTTATAACTTGGTGTGACAAACACATCTTGATAATTTTTAATAGGTACATATTTTGCATGTGAGTAAAGTTTAATTGGTAGCGTGACGATGAAACTTTTCTTACATTTGCTGAATCTACCTTGAAGAAATTCTCCAAAGGTTCCATTCGCACGCCCATTACCCATCTTAGTATATTTTTCACTCATTAAAATTCCTCCCTCCAGACAATATAGACAGTTCTCCTTTTTGATTTAGCAATTCTTCTCTTACAAAGGCTGGTGAAGTTGATCCTGATGTATTTTTTGAATTTAATAACCCATTTATATCAAAGAATTTTTCAAGTGGTAGATCATCCATCGCTTTATAACCATATTTTGTAATAATTCTGTTTAAGTCCTCTAATTCATTTTCCTCACTGCACACAAACTCTCCAACTATTTTTTGTGAGGTGCGATAGGGAATTTTTTCTTCTTTTGTCAAATAATTCGCCAAAGAGAAGCCGCCGAAGAAATCGCTATGACAATACTCCAATAATTTATCCTCATTGAATTTAAGATATGAGATAAACAAATTGAATAAAGTTATTACTCGATCGTAACAATTAAATAGTTCCTCTAAATATCTTGATCCTTCTTTTGTAACCTGTACTAAATTTGTATAAGAACTATTTTGCGAAGTATTCATAAAATCACTGAGGAGAGAGTTGAGATGAGTACAACCTCCTCTAATGCGTTCTAGAATAACAAAGTTCTTTTTTTGAGGCATGGCTGAAGAAATACCGACCATACTATCTGGTAGGTCAATAAACTTATTTTCGTAAGAACTCCAATAAATGAAATCTGTACTGAATCTACTAATTTTATTGCCAATCAGACCATATTCAAATGCAATTTTTTGCATCCAATCTCTTTCTGAAATGGCAACCAAAGCAGTATTTAATGGACTTCTAAACCCTAGATCTTTTGCTAGAGCGTGGCGATCCCACTCAAACTCTAAACCTGCCATTGCACCTGCTCCTAATGGACATAAATTTATATCTTCTAATGTAAAATCAAGTCGCTTAATAGTGTCTAATATGGTTCTTGAAACAGATATTAAATAGAAAGCTGGACTAATGATTTGAGCTGGTTGATGATGAGTAAAGCCCGGCATTGGTGTGTTAATATATTCCTCTGCTAATAAATGGAGGCTAACAATCAAAGATTTAGTTTTATGTATTGAATTTTTTAAATTTTTTATCCCATACATTCTCATTGCTGTTGCTTGAAAATCATTTCTACTTTTATCTAAATGCCAATTTTCAAGTAGATCATTGTTTAATTTCTTTTTTACATTTTGTTCAAATGCAAATGAAATATCAGAAAAGTTTTCTGTTGAGTCTGCTACAAAATCTTCTTTTCTTAATGATTCGACTGCATTTTTAATGATTTCATATTTGTGATAATCAAGTAAGCCCAGTTTTTGTTGTTCTTTTAGAATGACAAGCTCAATATCTTTATAAAAGCATAAGAGGTTATTTACTTCAAACTCGAACTGAGGCTTTAAAAGCATCTCATCTATCATATTATTAGGTACATCCGCTATTCTTCCAGAATATAATTCATTATTCATTAATTAGATCTCCTTCCTTAAAATTAACCTATTTGCTTGCTGTTACAGCTGATTAGAAGCTACTAAGATTGCATCATTCATAACTCTTACAAAATTATCCCTTTTCTTTTATTTTTGACACTTTAAAATAACTCTGAAATCGTTAATTCCTTTCCAAAAGCTTAAAGTCTTGCTGTGTTTTATATACCTATACTTGGGATCTTATTGATCTTAGGATATGTAGCCTCTGGTTGATAAATTAAGCTGCCGAATCATCTTGATGTTGTTGTTTAACGAATGATTGATAATCATTTATTTTTTCTTGTAATTTTTGTTCAATTCTATTTGAAGCACTACTAAATACTGGATAGATAATTGATAAATGATCCCCATGTAATGTAATCACAATCTCTCTACTTGCCACATCTTGATTATTTGCAATTGCTTGTTTTATTAGCTCAAAATCTACATCATAAACACCTAGATAATTAATTGCTAATACATGATCAAGATCATTTGAATACCTACCCACCACATCTTGCCATAAAAGATTATTTTTCTTTTTTAACTGATCTAAGTGTTGGATCTGATCCGCAATTGGCATTTGTACTGAGTTTGCTTCATAGCATATTGAAATCGGCACATGATCTATAAAAAGTCCCAGTGATTGAGAATAATCAGCTGTGAATTTACTTCGGCCTTCCTGTACAATTTGTATCGGTATTCCCTTTGTTTTTTCTGTTAACAAACCATTTTCTTGTGCAATGACACGTACAATCTGAGATAAAAAGTCCCAAATATCTATTTGATGATAATTTTCATACAGCGTGATTGGAAGCTTAATCAAGCTTGCTGCCATTTTCAAGATGGACTTTTCTTTCGTTTCTTCTTTATAGTCTTCTAGGAGTTTAACAAAAGAGTCATTAACCCTCTGAACTTGCTCATCAATGATCTCATGATTTAAAGATGCAATGTAGTGTGCATATAATGGGCTTGTTATTTCTTTTCCATCAAGTTCCAATTGGAGCTGTTCCTCTAGAACAAGGGAACTCATTTTATCCCATATGGCATGATGAATAGCAAAGACAATGCAATAAGTTTCATTAGTTTCTCTTAATACAATGAATTGACTCATCCAAGTACCTGTAGTAAAATAAGAACTCCATTTCTGATGATCACTCAATGATTCCAAAAGCAAAGCTTTATCTGAAGAGGACATCGTCCTAAAATCGAAAAAAGATGGTCTGTAAGTGCTTGCAATATGATGCTCATACAAAACATATTGCTCAGCATCTTTGTCATAAGAACAGCGAAGAACACCATTTTTACGGATAACTCGAACAAGGGCCTGAATGACATCATGCTCTTCAAACGAGCCTTCTAATACAAATTGATCAACGATTAAGTGAGCTGATGGCTTAGAAAGATAAAATTTCTGAGAGATAGAAGCAATGTATTGATTTTCAACCTGCTCCAAAGGAAAAATATTAATTTGATCAAGAATAGATGCTTGCTTTTCTTTTTCGAAAGCTGATGGTGCAACACGTGCTTCATCCTCAACTTTTTTCATAACCTTACAATGAGCAAGGTTAGACGTGTTCATTCTCTCAATACTTTTCCCTATTCTTCGTGGTGTTCGATATTGTATGATTTCTTTAACCCCAATACCAAAACCAGCTTCTTTTAATTTAGCAGCAACTCGAATGGCTTTAATTGAATCTCCATCTAGAGAGAAGAAACTATCATCAATACCAATTGTAGTTTTAATCCCAAGCACTTCTTTAAAAATATCAGCAATGGTAATTTCAATTTCTGTTTGTGGTGCAACAAATGTTTCTTCTCTAACTTCAATAGTTGGTACTGGCAAAGCTTTTTTATCTAACTTTCCTGATCTGGATTTTGGAAATTCTGAAACCTGCATCAAATACGCTGGGATCATGTAATCAGGGAGCTGCTGTTCCAATTCATCTTTAATCATGTTGATATCAAGCATATCATCAGCAATGAAATAGCCACAAAGAGATTTAGAATTTGCTTGTTCTTCAACTGCTACGACAGCATCGTGAATACTTGGTATCCTCCTTAAACTATTTTCAATATCACCTAGCTCTATTCTAAATCCTCTGATTTTAACTTGTTCATCAATTCTACCTAAGTATTCAATGTTTCCATCTGGTAACCATCTTGCCAAATCTCCTGTTCGGTATAATCTTCCGTTCCCAGTTTGGGAATCTCCATATGGGTTGACAATGAATTTTTCAGCTGTTAGATCTGGAAGATTTAGATGACCTCGTGCTAATCCATCTCCAGCTATACACAACTCCCCTAGCATTCCTATTCCACATAGCTTATCATCTGAAAGGATATATGCTTGCGTATTCCCCCTTGGCTTCCCAATTAGCATGCGATTGTGTATTTGATCAGATTGATAATAGGTCGTATAAGCAACCGTCTCAGTAGGTCCATAGAGGTTAAACACATTCTTGTTGTTACTTCCAGGCATGTTTCGATATCGTTCAATCAAATCATAAGGAAGTGCTTCTCCTCCCATATACAACTTGTCAAATAAGTGAAGTTGCTCGGCTAACCTATTTTCTTCTGCATAATCAACTAGTGCTTTAAAGAGAGATGGTATCATTATGATCTGTTTATTAGGAATCAAGTTTAACAGTTTCTCAGAATCATATTGAGTCGCTTCAAGAATAATCTCTAAGGTACACCCCGATAAAAGTGCTGGAAAGATTTCTGCTACAGAACCGTCGAAAATATAATTGAAATTTTGTAGAATAACAGTATCCTCTGAATACTCTCCTATTGTTTTTTGCCATTCAACTAGATTAAGAACATTCCGATGCTCTACCATCACACCTTTTGGCTTTCCTGTTGTCCCTGATGTGTATATCACATAAATTAAATCACTAGGCTTATTTACATGTGGCAAGTTCTCTTTTAATATACTTTCGTAAATCTTTGGATCAGCTAGATCAATCACTTCTGTTTCTGTTTCGATTTTTGCTTGATAGGTTAATATAGCCTTTGGATCACAGTCTTTGATCATATACTCAATTCTTTCAGTTGGATACCCTGGATCTATCGGTACATAAGCCCCTCCTGCCTTGATAATTCCATAAATCCCAATAATCATCTCTATGCTTCGCTCTGCCATGATCGCTACATAATCATCTGGTGCTACACCAAGTATTCTCAGCTTATTCGCTAATATGTTTGCCTTTTCATTCAGCTCTCCATATGTTATTTCCTCTTTCTCAAATACCACTGCTATATGATTCGGTTTCTCCGCTACTTGCTCCTCAAATACCTGTACGACTGTCTTATCTTTTGGATACTCTACAGCTGTATCATTAAACTCTTTCAGTATCTTTTCTTTATCCGCTTCACTGATTAAGATGATGTCCTTGACTTTCATTGTTTCATCTTCACTAAATTGTGTCAACACTTGATCTAATCTCTCTAAAAGCCGCATCATCTCCCCCTCTCCATATTTATTCGGATCATACATCACCTCTGCATGTAATCCTACTTCACTGTCATACATGCTTATGCTTATGTCATAATTGGTCTGTTCACGACCAGACTCCATCTCTACAGATAAACCATTCATCCCTTCATTCACTCGTGCTGTATCGACATAATAATTCTCAAATACAAATAATGTTTGAATCAGCTCATTTCCTTGCCTACTTACTCCTTGTATTTCCGCAAGAGAACAATGATGATAATTCATCCCCTCATTTGCTTGACTTTGCACATCACACCACAATGCTTTGACACTTGTTTCATCTTCACTTCTTACCCGTACAGGAATCGTATTAATGAATAATCCTACCATTTCTTCAATTCCTTTTATTGGTGCATTTCTTCCAGAGACAACTTTACCAAATACTACATCTTTTGTATGATTGTACTTTTGTAACACAACCCCCCATGCTGATTCCGCTACCGTATTTATTGTAACTTGGCTTTCTTTGGCTTTCGCCATTAATTTCTGACTTTTCTCTTTTCCAAGGCTGATTTGTAGACGATTCATTTGCTCTTTGGCTTTAGATAAACACTCACCCCCTTCAATCTTCGCTACTTCATTATAACTTTCCAACAATCTTTCCCAATACAAAAGTCCTTCTGCTTGATCTTGTTCTCCTAGCCACTTTACATAATCACTGTATTTTCCTTTACTTCTTCTTTCTCTTTGTATTTCTTCTAGTAAATCTTCTTCACTTCTTCCTTCCACAATCCAATTATAATACTTGAAGAAATCTCCAAAAACCAATGACATACACCAACCATCCATGATAATATGATGAAAACTCCAAATCATTTTATAATGTTCTACTCCAGTTTTGATAAGCGTTAATCTAATCAAACTATCTCTTATAAAGTGATATCCTTTTTCCAAATCGTTCTGAATGACCTCTTCCAACTCATCTCTTTGCCTTTCTTCCTGAAAATGACTTAAATCAATAAGATTATAATCTACTCTCCTAAATCCAAGAACCACTTGTACTGGCTCACTCAACTTTTCATAAATAATAGCGGATCGAAGCACTTCGTGACGCTTACTAAGAAAATTCAATGCTTTTTCTAACACTTGTTCATCAAGAAATCCTTTAACATCAAAGATACTCTGGACAACGTATGCTGTTGAATTTGAATTCTCTAAATGGTCAAATAACATCCCCTCTTGTAAGGGTGTTAAACCATAAATATCTTCAAATTCATTATTTTGCTTTTTATTTCTCATCCTGCTTGCCTCCTAAAAATATCAGTTAAAATACCAAGATCATTATCAGTCCCATTATTCCAAGTAAAGTCAGAAGGTGTTTTTATAGCTTTTTCTATATCACAACAATGACTAATCTCCTTCAACAACTGCTCTTTGTATACATGAGTTAGTTCATGTATTTCTTCTTCACTGTATTTACTTCGATCATAACTGACTGTAAATAGTAGCCTTCCATTTCCTATCATGCTATTTATTGTCATATTTCCAGGAAGTACATTCTTCTCAGATATATCTCGCCCAGTTCTAAAGATTCTCATCGATTCTTTTCCTTCTGCTATCTCACCTAAATAATTAAAGCTTATATCACTCTCTTCGGTTTTATTTGAAAGCAATCCATAGCCTATCCCATGATTTGGTACCTTCCTTAACATTTCCTTCGTTTTGATAATACTCTCCTCTATATCTTCACAACATGTTAAGATGATAGGATACATACTTGTAAACCAACCTACTGTTCGATCTATCGCTATTTTTTGATGCAACTCTTCTCTTCCATGTCCTTCTAAAATGATCGTTACTTTTTCTTGACCCCTCACTTCTTTAATTGCCATGCCTAACGCGCTTAATAATAAATCATTGATCTGAGTATTATAAGCTTCTCCACTCTCTTCTAATAACCTCCTTGTATCCGCTTCGCTAAGTTCAAATGATATATCTTTAAATCCCTGTCTAACCTCTTGATCTTCTCCTTCATATCTCCCTTCTTTCATTTCTTCTTCTATTTTCTCCCAATAGGGTATCTCTTTGCTCAATTGATGACTCGTTTTATATTCATCTAGCATTTCCGACCATTCTTTAAAAGAAGCTGTTTTATTCGGTAAGTTAATCTCTTCATCTTCTTTTAATTGCTTTAGCACATTATGAATATCTTCTATCAAAATTCGCCACGATACACCATCTACAACCAAATGATGTAAGCATATAAATAGGTAGCTTCCTTCTTTTAGTTGAAATAAAATACTTTTAAACAAAGGTCCTTTCTCTAAATTGATGCTTCTTTGCTTCAAATTACATTTTTCCTCTATCTTGCTTTCTACATCATGTTCTTCTTGATAGTCACATACTTCATATTCATAACGTTTCTCATCATTTTCTAAAATATGAAGCCTTCTTTTCTTATATACTGCTCTTAACATATCATGATGACTAACAACTATTTTAATCGATTCTTCTACTTCCTCAGCTGTTCCTTCAACTTTTATCATCATCGACTGGTTAAAATGATGAGGATCTTCTAGTTTCCAACTTTCAAATGCTTCAATAATTGGTGTCAATTTCACTTCTCCAACCACTTCATCTTGTACATAAACAAGTTCTGTTGCTCTTTCTGCACTTTCACTCATTACTTCTACTGTTCGTCCACCCATTATATCTTTAACATTTAGATCATACCCTACTTCTCTCATCTTTGATACTATCCTTATTGCTTTGATTGAGTCTCCACCAAGATCAAAGAAACTATCCCTAACGCCTACCTGTTTAATTCCCAAGATTTCTTTAAATACAAGGCACAAAGCTTTTTCTACATCTGTCCTCGGTGCTACATACTCTGCTCCTGTTCTTATTTCTATTTCTGGTAGTGCTTGTTTATCTAGTTTTCCATTCCTGGTGAGTGGGATGGAATCTATTTGCATCATGTATGTTGGTATCATGTATTCTGGTAATGCCTTTACAAGACTTTCTCTTATCTGGGATACATTAACTTCTGTATCCGATACTACATATGCATAGATTGCCTTTTCATCGCTTTTATCTTCTCTTACAATCACTGCACAATCTTTGATGTCTTTAAGCTCTCTGATTGCACTCTCTATTTCGACAAGCTCTATACGGAATCCTCTAATCTTCACTTGTTCATCTATTCGACCTAGGTACTCAATATTTCCATCTGGTAACCATCTTGCCAAATCTCCTGATCGATATAGCCTTCCTTCTCCATATGGATTATTCACAAACTTCTCTGCCGTTAATTCTGGCTGATTCAAATATCCTCTTGCTACTCCTTCTCCACCTAAACAAAGCTCACCAGCCACACCTATTCCACATAAGTTCCCATCGTTTAAGATATATACTTGCGTATTGCTAAGTGGCTTTCCTATTGGTGTCTTTTCTTTCAATGTCATCGCTGTAATTGGGTAGTATAATGAGTATGTTGTGTTTTCCGTTGGCCCATATATATTTGAAAAGCTTAACTCATTATTTCTATTTACTAGTTTTCTTACATGTTCTTCTGAGGTTGCTTCTCCTCCAAATAATAATTGCTTTAATGGATCAAATATTGAAGCATCCAAGCTGATGAGTTGATTATACAATGCTGTTGTAATAAACAGTGTATTAATCTCACTTCTAATTAGTTTTTCTTTTAGTAACGTTGCATTTAGTAAGATTTCCTCAGGTAAAAGAACCACTTTTCCACCGTTTAGTAAAGCTCCCCATATCTCAAAAGTCGAAGCATCAAATGAAAACGAACCTGCCTGACCTATGCTCACATCTGTGAAGTCAACATAATTTGTGTTTCTTACAAGTGAAACCACATTCCGATGTTCAATCATAACACCCTTCGGCTTTCCTGTTGTCCCTGATGTATAAATACAATAAACTAAGTCAGTTGACTTGTTAACATTCGCTGGATTCTCGTATACACCTTCCAATATTTCTACTTCTTTAAGAGTTATTACTGGAATTAGTGTCTCTATTTCTGTTTGGTGTGTTAATATTACCTTCGGGCTACAATCCTCAAATATGTACTGGATTCGCTCTGATGGATACATCGGATCAATAGGTACATACACTCCTCCGGCTTTGATAATACCATAGAGCCCAACAATCATCTCTATGCTTTTCTCTACCATAATCCCCACATAATCATCTGGTTTTACACCAATCCCTCTTAACTTATGCGCCAATGCATTTGCACGTAAATTAAGTTCTTTGTATGTGAGTTGTTCACCTTTAAATACTACTGCCACATTCTCTGGTGTTTTCTCAACTTGTTCTTCCAGTAGCTCCACCACTGTCTTATCTCTTGGATACTCTATAACTGTGTCATTAAACTCAGATAGAATCAAGGTTTTTTCTTCCTTCGTTATCATACTGATTTCTTTTAGCTTAGCCTCTGGTCTTTCAAGTAGGTTGTTTAATAATTGTATATAATGCTTAAGCATTAGCTCCACTGTCTCTTCCTTAAATAGTGCCAGACAATATTCTAAAACAATTTTAAAGTTTCCTTCTGTCTCCAATATATCAAACGTTAGATCAAATTTTGCCATTCGCCAGTCTACTTCCATATACTCTGACGATACACCATCCAGTCTAAACTTGGACTCTTCGTTGTTTTGAAGAACTAACATCACATCAAATAATGGATTCCTTGATAGATCACGCCTTACATCAACACTTTCTACCAGCTCCTCAAATGGATACTCTTGATTCTCATATCCTTTCAAGCTACTTGTCTTGACCTCTTCTAATAAACGCTCAAAGCTCTTATTTCTTTCTGGTTGACCCCTCATCACAAGTGTATTGACAAACATGCCCAACATATGCTCGGTATCTTGATGTGTCCTACCACTTATCGGACTTCCGATCACTACATCTTCTTGGTTTGCATAGTTCCCAAGTAATACCATCGCTGACGCTAGAAATACCATATATTCCGTACTTCCTGTCTGCTTCGCTAATGCTTTGATCTTACCACCTAGCTCTTTACCAGTTTCTACTCCGATCATTGCTCCCTCAAAGCTCTGTTCTTTTGGTCTTACATAATCTAGTGGTAGATCTAGTACTGGGATCTCATCACTGAATTCTCCTACCCAATAGTCTCTTTGATGACTCAGATCTCTCCCTCTCATCCATTCACTGTAATCCTTAAACTGATGAGTGAGCCCCTCAAGTGTCTTGCCATTATACAGCTCTGTGAACTCATGGATAAAGGTCGTCATACTCATTCCATCACTGATAATATGATGCATATCAATCATCAACAAATGATACGTTCCCATATTAATAACCTTCGCTCGAAGCTGTGAAGCTTTACCTAGATCAAATGGCTTCACAAACTCTGTTATCCATTCCTCTTCGCCTTCTTGCACTTCACTCACATACTCATAATCTACTTCTACCCGTTCATGTATGTGTTGAACTGCTTCACCATCTATCATCATAAACGCTGTTCTTAATATCTCATGACGATTGACTAGCTCCTGTAAGGCACTTTCTATTCCTTCTGGACACACTTCTCCTGTTAGCTTCAAGCTTTGTGGCATGTTATACGTAAGGGCTTCCGGATCCATTTGTTGGATCAGATAGATTCGCTTCTGAGCAGATGACATCCCATAGTATTCCTTTGCCTTTGCCTTTGGGATCTCCTTGTATTCTATACCCTCAGCTTCCACTACAAGTACTGCAAGTGCCTCTATCGTTGGGTTTGAAAATACCTCTTTCAAAGTAATTCTGACTCCTGTTTCAGCTTCTATTCGGTTGACTAGCCTCGCTGCTCTTAGAGAATGACCACCTAATTCAAAGAAACTATCCTTCACACCGACTTGATGGACACCCAAGATTTCTTAAAATATCATACAGAGCTTCTATTCTGTTTCATTTATTGGTCCCACATACTCTGTTTCTGTTCACACCTCTATT
>Ga0123355_10005012_pt1 | contig 19279 bp, 11 predicted proteins | sample TergutEmb28metaG_3_FD_89872 | JGI IMG/M metagenome (GOLD analysis project Ga0123355, IMG submission 89872) | Embiratermes neotenicus P1 segment gut microbial communities from Petit-Saut dam, French Guiana - Emb289 P1 | ecosystem: Host-associated > Arthropoda: Insects > Digestive system > Gut ... | reverse complement strand
TTTGAACAGATGACTGTGCGTTGTATTCGCGCAGTTGTGCGAGTAGGAAAATGGCGGCGACGAAGGGGAATAAGAGCTGGGGAGAATGGGGTTGGCAAAAAAATTGGATTGGAAAGGGTTAAACAGAACCGTCTCTTGCAAGCTAGTCAGCAATTTCATTTTCTTGAACCCTAGCATGTCCAGGGACCCAATACAGCCCCCCACCCCCCAAAGTGGGCCAGGTAGAGATATCATTCAACACCTTTTGGCACTGTTGTACCAATGGAGACATTCTTTTGGAAGCCTGAAGTACTTTCAGAACTGCCCAATGATCAGAGCAAATACTAACATATTTCTGTGGCCTAATCTGAGTTTGAATTTCATAAACACAGGCTAAGACAGCATATACTTCAGCCTGAAAAAGCATAGTATATTTTCCTAAAGTGATACTAAGCCTTCTTCCTACAGACTGCCAATAGACCCCAGCCCTGGTCCCCTCCGTTGTCCTGAATCCATCTGTAAACCAGACGGGCCCTTAGACTATTGAAGGAGTCCCTGGTCCTCTCGTCCACACTTCTCTAGTCAGCATAGTAACTCTAATTTGGGTTCAAGATTACATGCTGGTCTCACAATGTTAGCTCTCATATTAAATACAGGATCCAACCTCTGAATCTGCATCAACATACTACTGTGTGCCCGACTGGAGTAAAGGTAAGACCAACATATCAGACTCCAGAGACGATGCGCTGCTAACCTCGCCTCACCCTCAATCACCAGTTCCAGTGGAGGGGGCCAGTGAGTGCCACCATAGCACCAGCAGGAGTTGTACGTATCACTCCCATTATCCCCAAGCATGCAAGTCTTCGTACTCTGGTTAGTTGTTTCTTGGCACTAGCCATCTGACAGCCTGGCCACCATAATAAGGAGATGGAAGGCCAAATGATAGAAACATAAAGGCAATGGACTACCATACGTCTCAGGCCCCACATCATTCCAAAGGCCCTCCTACAGGCCCATAACAGACTGTCAGCCTTCCTCACCTTAACATCCACATGCTATCTGCAGGTCAGCCAAGGATCCAGGATTACCTGGAATACTTGACTGACCAAGAGCAACTTAAAGTAACCCAAAAAAAGGGTGGTTCAAAGAAACCTTGGAGTTTCCTTCTCCTTGTAAATACTATGAGTTCAGTCTTGTCAGGATTAGCCGGTAGCCTGACCTCATTACACCACGTCTCTACAATTAGAAGGGCCCATGGTTGAGCTACAGTCCCTGGTTAGTTTCCTCACTCCCTTCCCCCCCAATTTACATACTGTTTTATAAACACCAAAAATTATTACTGGTGGAGCCTGTTAACTGCCTAGTAGTAGACAACGAAAATGCTGGTTAAAATGTCTGTATTTTGGTCAATATCAACACAAAACTGTCCATGTACAATGAAAACATTAGGACCTGCCAATTCGAAGACTGATGCAAGCAAACATAATTATTAGTTGCAATATCCTGACATATAATATACATTCTGCAACAAATGGTAAGTAGGCCAAGGTTTCTAACTTATTCCAAAAACTTAAAAATCTAGGCTGGTGAAGCCTTTATATAGCCAGTCAGTAGTGGGTTACAAACCTTTCTTATCATCTTGACAGTTTCTACAATTCTTAGCTCCACTGTTTCCTTTAAGAATGTTCTTCTCTCCCGTCCCAATGCTCCCAACTCCTGTTCCTCCTCCAGCACTGCCAGAACCACTCCATGTGGATGTGCCCAGATTATTATTGATATGAATAGGTGGGCGTTTAGTTGCTACACCACCTAAGCCACCTGGACCTTTGCCACCTGGGGTGTACACTGATGGCTTATGGTTATTAAGAGTAGCTCCTTGCGCATCATCTGAATCAAACAAATGTCAAAAATAAACCTCACTGATGCATTACTGTATTAATGGAGAAGCCTAAATTATATAAAACAGATGCAAGGTAAGTTACAAATTAATGAATGCATGTCACTTTACTGTGAAATGCACTTCATAACTATAGTTCATATATAATTCACTGACTGCTTGCTTCTACATCATTTTAAAGCAAACAGATGCAGGGAACATGGATAACAGATTAGCATCTCGTGTGTCTTTGAAAATATAATATTTGTTTTATAAAGAAATACACCGCAATAAGATAAAATACCAACCAATGGCATGTGAAGTTCAGTGAAATGCCTCACGGTCAGGTAGGCCATAATGGTAACCTTTGGTATTAGAAGTACTAAGTTTTAGATTATATTGTCCGAATATTTGGTTGCCTGGTTAGCTCTGCTTCCAAAGTTCCAAGATATGTTACTATGGTGATTAATAAGCTATAACACTTACCCTGCTGCCCATATTTAGATTTGGAATTTGACATCCCAACTGACTTCTTGTTGCTTCCCTCACCAACAGCACTACATGAACCACTTTGCGGAGTTTTTGTTGATTCTACATCCTCTGACTCAAATACTTCTTCACCTAATTCTCCTATTACTTGCTTATCAGTACTCAAATCATCTAGGGAAACCCATTTTTGTGAGACAGAATTCAACCCAATTCCAGAACCATTATGTTTAACGTCACCACCCAAAGTTTTCTGGGTTACAATTGGACTTTGAGTTAACTTGCTGGAATTGAAATTTCCACCCCCATTATGCTCATCGCTGCCAGAAGAATGCTGCCTTTTTAATACACCACTTTTATTGTTCTTTTTGGCATTACTACCTTTCAACACGGACACTTTAGATCTTGCAACGTTTGTAGACTCTGATTTGTTGGGTATATTTGCAGTATTAGAATTTGATTTAAGTGTCTGTAATGTTACAGAAGCTGACTTTGTAAGAACATCAGAATAAGTTGGTCTCATGGGACGTACTTCTGCAACTATTCTTGCCTTTCTGACACCACGCCCAATCCCTTTATACTCCATTTCAGTATCAGTTGATACTGGCACTGTCTGTATTCCCTGCTGGTTTGTTGGTGGTGATGGTCTAATGCCATTATCCGTGCATCCAAAAGGGCTGTATGTACCACTCTGATTTGGAACCCAATTTCCGACAAGGTTTTCTATCAACTGTGCTTGATTACTGACATTTCCTTGGAAGTGTTGTGACTGCTGTCTCACACCCTGCTGAGACTGCTGAATATCACTACTGAAGAGTCCATACCCCCTTAAATGATTAGAATGGTCTAAATTCCCACTCTGGTAAGGTATAAATCCTCCTATTGGATGCTTCATAGGTCCTCTACTATCATGAGAAACCATGTGGTATGAATGTGGTGATGCAGCTGAACTATATACAACATCAAAAAGGTTTCCTCCGCCATCCATCACTGTGCCAATGACTTCACGATTCTCTAACATCGTATTCAACTGCTGTTGCCCTGAAGCCGTTGTGTAGTAGAAATTGTGATGCTGAGAAACTTCACTGCCTTGTTTTGGCAGATGGGATGTATTAATGTCATAACGAACCCCGGAAACATCGGAAACAAACACGGAATTTTCGCCAGAATTCATGGTCATTAATGTGTGTGGTGTAAAGTAATGATTATCACCACTGCCATTTGTAGAAGCTGCATATTCTGACCAGCCATGTGGGGCTGTTGATGGTGGCGTAAATCCTAACGCTATGTACTGGCCATCACTAGCCTGTATATCTGCAGTCATATGTTCAATAATTTCATCGATAGAACGTTTCTTCTGCGGGTTGTCATGATCCTCCATCATCGACAGTAAGGGTAAAAGTGATTACACTGATGTGTTGCTGGTATGCGCACAAGGTTACACAAGATAATACGCTAACCACCGACTCCGGCAACCGCTTGCCGAACCCCGTTAAAACCCAAAACCCAAGGTTAACAAACTGTTAAGTCTTCAATGGTTCTTCACGTTTACCAATCCCGACATGTCTTCAATATGTGCAATATTGAAATTAATCACAAAATAATTATATATATATACAAAGTCTGCAGTGTGAATCCGTAATGTTGTAACATGCCTCACACTACAATTTGTACTCATACGGAGCCATTTTGTTCCAGCAAGTCAAGTTACACATCCGCCGGAATCAAAATATAAAAATCAATGCAACGTCTACGAAAGTGTTTGTAATATATTCGTCTCCTAATAAAATACCTTGAATTCGCGAAAGAACAGAACCTTGTTTTGATAATTCGCAAATGCTATTATATACCTCACCGAAAAAACCACCATTACAATTTTTAGGTGTGTGATCCGCGGCACCAAGTAAGCAGTCGTCCCGATTAGGAGTACCGCTTACAGGGTGTTATTAATCTGTTCAGGTTGCCTAGGTGATCTGTGCAGCTAAAAGGATTGATAGGGGTATCAATATGTGGGTGTGAGATTATCGTCGTGAGCCCACGAGTTGCTTGTGTATTCAGGGTGCCGTAAATTAGTACGCCATGAATGGTTGCAAAGTCATTTGCTCCAAAATGGTCACGTTTGCAATTTAAGTTCTAATAAAGCTGAATACCGTAATAGTTAATATTATTGCTACTCCCCTTTCTTCTGTTAATATTCCCAACTGTGCGTGTTAGGATAGTTTCATGGTTTGGTTTGGTTTGGTTTATTTGTTCAGTCACACATGTAACATTTGACACGTCAATTACAGATTACAATTTATATATTACAACACAACTTATAATGTATGGACATCCACCCAATATAATATAATAAGTAACAATAGAAAATATATAGACCAGTTGGAAGTGGAATTTATCACTACATCTAGATAAATGTGTATTTATATAAATATACTTGAGAGTTAAAATAATTCAAATTAAAAGTAATAATATAGAATGGTATTGAGTTATATTACATGTAAGAATATTTAGATGTTTACTTTTAAAATGATTACACTGAGCCAAGATCTCTATTGGAATTCCAAACAGATGAAATGCCGTGGTAATTTGTAACACTGCGTGTGGAAATAGGTACTTCGGTCATGTACAGTCTACCTGATCAGTTTTGTACTTGGTTGTTTGTAGGTTATTGTTTATGTGGTGGGCAGTTACAGATGCATGCATAGGTGTTAGCAATCCTGCGTGTGGGCTCTGTGGATCCTGGCAAACAAAATTTGTAATAAGACCCTGTACAACATAAAATACGGTACAGTTGCAAAATATATCTCAAGAACAAACTATGACATCACACGTAATTACACTATTACTAATTTTGTTGCATTTACATTGCCTGTTTTGGAAACAACGAAAATTACAGAACACAAAAAAATCATTACTGAATTAATTTAAACTTAATTAATTTACTTCATATTGTAGTTTTAACTTGTGTTCTTGGCCCATGAGTCTTGCAAGATGATGGCAACCCTTTCAGAGGACTTAGAGTTACACGTATGACAAAATAACAGGATTACCATTTTTATTATTTTGGCTTTCCCTTTATGGATGTTCTTTCAATGAAAGTTGATTTTGTGTATGAATCAACCAAAACTACTCAGATTTTGCCCTGTACATGGAACCTACTACTGGCATATGACCTAATTCACTTGGTAGGAATTCCAGATTGCCTGGCTGCACACCAGATGACTGTTTCAATTGTTGATCAAAAGCCATTGTTTTTCTTCATATCTGAATGACTATTGGGAACACATGAGTCACTTGCTCACAGGCAGAAGTTTGTGGTTCACCGGGGAATAGGTATTGCTGGAATGCAAGGATGACCAACTACATTCAGAAGTCTGAGAATGGACCTCTTCACCTTCGCCTCAGTGGCAGGTATATAGCCACATGGACACTTTTTCTGTATCATGTTAGACTGTTAATTTAGATTTAACACTTCACAGGTATATTGAAAATAATGTTTCTTATACTTATTTCTTATGTGAAGGATGGTGCATTTTAAGGCATGGGGTCTATCACACTATAACAGCTCTAAATCCAAATTTACGTATTACGTTGGGGAGCAAGCAAAATTTAATTGTTTTAGGTTATTTTGAAGTACTGTTTGAGAGTATGCATTAAGAGTTTGTTGAGTCATGAAATGACATTCTGCTGTCCATACTTCTTTAGCTTTTCAAAACAGTTTTTGAAGTGATCTATCAAGTGGTTTGTATTTCCAACTGTACCTTCAGTATGCTGTAATAGAAAATTACATTCATAAAGATGTATAGAAACCCTGGTAGAAAAAAAAAAAAAACTATATAGCTGACTGCCATGTAGTTCCCATACAACTGGCAAAACGAATGCACAGATGGGATTTTATTCATATGACTAAGAAGCTGAATAATTAAAAGAACTGTTTCTCTGTGTGATTTTAAGGCATTTTCAGACACTTTTATGATTGTATGGTGGCCAGGCTAGTGTAGTCTGTCTAGTGATTTGCTGCTGGCTGGACAGTCTGGAGTTTGAGTCCCAGTTGGTGAACCTTATTGGACCCATCCAATGAAGCCCCATGGCCCACCCAGCCTCTCATGCAATGGATAACAGGTTTCTTGCATGGGGTTAAGCAGATGGGGTGTGTTGGTGACCACCCACCACCACCACCACCTAGCACTGGGGTCAAGTGTGGGTAGGACTATACCTGTACCTCCCCTCTGTGCTTGCTTGGCTCATAATGGGACACCTTTACCATAGCTTTTATAACTGTATAATTACATCTTAATTCATTATGTGTAAAGAAGTTACATAACTCAGGTCTTACAAAATGAATTTAAAAAAAACCAACAAAAGAAGGAAGCTTCCCTATTCTGTATCATGATTTTTATCCACTTCCAACTGATGTTTCCATTTTTAATACCAGTAGAACTGAGTATCAAAAAATATCCTATAAACGTTGTGTTCCAATAGGTTTGTAATTTGTTACAAATAAAATGCTTTTTAAGGCAGCACTGATGAAGTATCTCCATATTCATATATTTTATTCTGTGGAAGAAATTTTAGTACATAATGATATAAATTAATAATTTTATTATAAGTAATATTCTTGCACATACTTTCTATTTTTACATACTTACATAAATTACACTTTATACATAGTACTGTTATGGAGTGTCATATTTATTGTATCTTTGCTGTGTTCTATTATGTCCACTGTTGTTTACTTGTAAGTGACATTGTGTGAAACAATTTAAGATATATCTTGTTGACATTTTTTATATTCAGCCGTCATTGGACGGAGCTTGGATCTTTGAAATGTAAATGTAAGTAACAATAACAATGAAACTTCTAAAAACTGCACCTCATCCAAATTTCTTCACAGTAATGAATATCCACACATAACCACCAACAACATATCTTATGGGCTACTGTTTAACCAAATTACAGACATGACCAACTACATGATTTACATGAACCACATTTACTCACATAATTTGTGCCTAAGTGTGATTTATGCGTCCCTACTTTTGGGCATATTTTGGGTGAGAAAAAAACCTGTACTTTTTTAAACTAATTTTGCCAAAGTAGGTATCATTACTCATGTAATTCCCAACAATGCATACTTCCAGCTTTCTTGTGCGTGGCATGTATTACACATTCAAACAGACATGCATTAGGAATTCCAAAGAAAAACAAACTCAAAATATGGGCATGAGCATGTCAAATGTATGTGATCAGGTAGCCAGGCACAGATAATTAGGGCGAAAAGGAAAAGAGGCACAGGCTACAATAATAATGTGAATAATTCTACCTTGCTGGCATCCATATAATTTTTGTTCCTGTCACACATGCTGGAGATGTCAGTAAAAGAAACTCCCAGACATTAGTTTAAACAGGTTCCAATAATGTGCATGGAACATATGATCAAGGTTGACTGTGATTCAGTGTATGATATGCAGAAGAACTGGCTTTTCCATCTGTGTTCATAAAGGAATCCTGCAGAGTCCAAAGGTATAAAGATCTGGACGTCTAATTTATTTGCCAAATTTTTCTATGTATACCTTCATGAAATGCACTAATTTTTTTTTTTACATGTCCACAGTTCAAGCCTTCCATATGCATTCTTTCTTAAATATTTCTAGCTCTGTGCACTCCAACCAGCCATACTAGTAGTGCCTACATGCTCCTGCTAGACAGCATGTGGCATTCTTTTGTCTTTTACTTATTGGAAATTGATGGAAGATGGAAGCCACCCTGCACAGGTGGGTACAAAGTAGTTATAAATTAGGCTGGCACATGCAGAAAGAGAAATAAAATATAGTCTTACTCCATAATCACTATTGGTTTAAACATTAGGATATGGATTAAAATGTTATATATACCTCATGATGTTTTTTCTGGCTTAGCGTGTACATTTAAATTGCTACCAAGTCAACACACAAACACCAGCACATGGCATGCTAGGCCATACACCAGAACATTCTGGAGACCAGCGTATGGTCACACGTGACGATAAAGGTTACGGCATCCACAGATTCATGGATATTGACTTATATCTGAAACGGTTAAAATTTACATGTCATATTCTGAAATGAACGAATACAACATTGATAAAGCTACATGAGAAAGATGTGTCCTGTACCATTGGGATATTTATTTTGTATACCAGTATCTTTTAATATGTATTTCACAAAACATTGGGATTTATTCCAAATTTTGTGGCTCATGCTAAGTTTAATCATGGGGAAAATGCATACTTGAGGCATACTAGAGAAAGCCTCAAAAGTCTGTATGAGAATAACTGATTCAGCTGAAAGCAGATCTACAGTGCAAGCACTGCTTTATGAACTACATACTCATGCTTGAATGATATATTTATGGTCCTTACCTTGTAAGAAATACCACATGTCACCAACAACTTAGCAAAATATTTAGTTCTTCAAACATGGTTAGTATGCACACACACAGTTAGTATAACGAATAATAAATAAGATCTAAGTACTGTTTAAGTATGTCATATATTAATTTTATTTTCATGTCTAATTTTAACAATCATCTAATGCTAAATCTCTAAAATTAAGTCAACCTGCAACTTCTCTATCATTTTCTTACAGTATTTACACTACATTATACTCTACTATAATACACTACAATACAGCATTACATAATGAAATAAGACATACTGGAATAAGATGCAGAGGACAGACATAATGATAACATACAAAAGAATGTGGTGATCATACTGTTTGTTATTAAATTTTGTGGCTTCACTATTTGATTAATTAAGGTTATTCCTCAGTTATTCAATGTAATGTCACAAAATCCATAACAGTTCTGTGGACTGCTTCCAAGCACTGCAGAAAGAAAGACAGGAACAAGGCAAAGGGTGGGGAAAGGAGGGAAAACACACCTTTATATGTTCAGAGAGGAAGAGTTGCAATACTGCACTATAAATTACTTCAGTATATTACAGGTCTTGACATTCATACATGAAACCAGTCAGTCATTTATATCACAGCATAAGACAAAATTTTCTGTAACTCATATAGACCATACTTGTAAACAGATGGCTAAACTGCTTAATAAATTATTCATTTAAGTAAGCTGAAACATGGCATGTAATACCCACTATTTAAAACAATGCATTAAAAATACGATACAGGGCAAGACCAAATCCCATATGTTAGAACTGGGAGGGGGGAAATACAAGTCAGAGTGATATATGCTATGAAATTTCTATGTGTCATGGCCTAACAGAAATGTGTATGTAACATGTATTCAACACAAGTTACTTGTGTGGTATGGTGATCTGCAAGTCATACTGAAAGGTATCAGATCCTCACAACCATGTTCCTTTAAAAATACTGGAATGTATATTCTTTGATAACAGTAAACAAACCTCAAGTTCTTGAGCAGCGACTTACACTGCTAAGTTATCATACACAATGATGTATGTTCAGATAAAGGTCATCTTTAATTTCTCAATCAAATACACTGATAACCATACTCATTTATATTTCAGTGGAAATATTGCACCATAACAGTCAATGTCTTATTTCAGTGTGGCACACAGTTGCATGTTAGCAAACAATGGGATGTCCAAACCCTGCCAAGGACATTATTGTTTGTGCTTCCATCACAGATAATCATCCTACTCATTACCATATTCCCGTTAAATCCAGGGTTGTGCCATGGTTTATCATGTACAAAGAAAAGAGTTTAAGTATTCTGGAAAATAATTTCTGGGAATGGAAGAAACAAGGAAATCAAAAGGAAAAACTAAGAATATTCACATGTCGACATATTTCAAATCCGAACATTAAACAACAAATCAAGCACAGCCATAGGGCTCGTCATCCCTGTTGTGTTCACCATGTACCCACACCTCCCAACCTCCATGACACATATGAGATCTCATGCCTTCCTTACCTCCTACATCCCCACTGTATACAGCCCATAATAAGTCTCATATAACTGCTTACTAAGTATTTCATGTACAACCTGAAGATGGCCATTGTCAAGTGCCAAAACATGTAGTTGTACCTTATGTAGTAAATACTAGATATATCTCTAACATCAAATAAAGTTGTGTTCGACAAGTACATACACTCCACTCTAGCAAGCACAGCCAATCATGTGTAGATCAAAGATTCCTGCTGCTATGTACCGTAACTGAAACACACAATAGTTCTTAAATAAAAAGTAGCATGCTTAAACGCAGCAGTGCAACAATTCTAAGTCTGCAAAAGTAATGTGTTACTGACACATCAAACAGTTCAAGAATTCAAGAATATTCATGAAGAAAATGAATAAATTTCTTTAAATTTTGATATTTAATTTCATGTGTGATTCAAAATGAAAAGGATGCCTACAACAGATCATTTCAGTGTCATCAGACTTGACCAAATGGAAACACCAAACAGGTGTCACCATTCATAAATGGCATGAATCATACACATAATAAGACCTCCACAAACTCAATATTTAATTTTTGCTGTGTCTGAGTACATATGTTGGGTGTTTTATGGGTTGTGGATATTACTGTAGGAGATAACTTCCTAAGTCTTTGTGATTAACAAACCTATCAACATGGGTCCTATTCTCAATGGTTTTTGTGCTATAGGTGGTTTTTAATTCTGATACACTCCAGTGAACAGGACATACAGCTTACAGTGGTATTAATATGCTACATGAAAATGAACAGCTGGTGGGTGACATAAACAGATTCCAGGCTTATATCTGCACTTTTGAATGCACTATTCACAACCAAGCAGAAAGGGGTGTTGTAGCAGAGGCTGGAATGTTTGAAAACCTGCTTTAAACACAGGTCAGTGTAAATTAAAAGGCAGTTTCTTTCATGAAGTTAAATTCACACATTAAAGACTTCACATATAATCACAAATAATCTGCTATGGTTATGGCTACAGATCTTGAACCACCCCTTGTATTACTATGGAGCAATTCATCTGATGGTTGTAAACTGAGGCTATTATTGTTTCAATACTCTAATTCTTTACCTGAGAAACTTCTCAGGTAAAGAACTGATTATGTAGACTTGTAAAATTACACTCATTACAATTCAAGTGACTGGTACTATAACACCCCAGAGCATGCCATGGTTCAAGACGTTTGTCACCAACCTCCCACAACAGAGACTTGGGTTACTTTCCATGTCAGTCAATGCAGGTTATGTGGTGGACAAAGTGGAAGGTTCTCCCCCCAGTACTTCCAGTTTCCTCTGTCAACATTCTGCCAAGGCTTCATACTTGTATTTCATACAGTTACCATCAATGCTATACAAATTAGCAAATGACAATCCTGTTAAACAAAACACCTCTTGTTGTCTCTGGACCTATGTTATTATTTTGTATTAGAACTCTATAAACTATCAGCTACCTGATATTTAGCGAACAACATTACACATATTGCTCTACATGCCTTCTATGAAGAGGGTGTGAACAATAGTGTGGGACAGGATGAAGCTTACTGCCAATTACAAGAATGGTTTGTGCATATACAATTAAGAGGTACTGTTACCAATCAACCACCCCTCAAAATCCTAGTCATTTTAGACACAGACAATAACAAAGCTTTAGATTGTGGTCTTCAGTTATTTTTTTATTCCACAGTCTTTTAACTCAACTTGTAGCAATTTATATACAAAGGGTTTGTAATTATACTGATGAGGTCCAGGGACTGATGGCATTGGCATTTGCATACAGACATTTAAGCTGTGTAAAAGTCTTTTGGTGAGAAAGTTACTAACATCCTTTTGTACCCAGGAGAGAGAATAATGTATTATAAAATTAATTTTAATGTTTTGTGTTATATCTGTCCAGTTGTGATGGTCAGATGGTTCACTCAATATTCGTGCACCATAATAATGAGTACAGAAGACTTACAGCTGATCTTGTTTAGTCAGTTTGGATTATTCAGTGGTAAAGGTCAGATGATAAACTTTAGACAATAGAGGAATATATTCACTTGCACTCGCTCTCTCTCACTCACTCATACACACACACAAACACACACATTCCATCATGACAGTTGGATAGTGGAACCCCATACTTAGGAGTGGCGATGTTCGGAGAAAAGGTCAGGTAGTAGACTTAGTACTGATATTTACCGTGAATATTACTGTAAATATTTGGTGGAAGAAAGTCAGGCTTGGTATTGGTATCTCTGTGAATTTTAATGTGTTCCACCTTACGTGCCTTAATCAGGCCCATAATATAAAAATAACCTACAAAATGCACTTCACTGTTTATGATGTATTTAAATCACACTTTTCTCACCAACATGTTTTGGTTGCTACTGTGGCCATCAACAGGGTGAAATTATTACAAGAATACAAAGATACAATGTGGTTGGTTGTGTTGTCACTCCATAACAATTAAAAAGTTATTATAATTTAAGTTAAAATTATATAAGTAATATAAATAGAGGTTAAAAATGGATAATGCTTAAAATCTTGGAAGTTAAAATTCTTCACCCTGTGCGGAGTGATGCTTGATGCAATGATGTGGTTAGTTGTAATCCAGTGTGTAGGTGATGTATACCACACCATGTACACATCACCTGCATGCTGGATTAAAACTAACCACATCATTGCATCAAGCATCTCTCCGCACAGGGTAAAGAATTTTAACTTCCAAGATTTTAAGCATTATTCATTTTTAACCTGTATTTATATTACTTATATAATTTTAACTAAAATTATAATAATTTTTTAACTCTTATGCAGTGATGACACAACTAACCACAGTAACCACTGTGAAGAGTTAGAAAATAAACTTCATGAACACTATTGGAACTCAGCTCTGTGAAACTGATTATTAAATTACTTCAAAAAGAAATAGACACACGGCTTCAGCATGCACGGCGAGACCTAACAATGATTCTGGATCTTATAAGGAACATGAAGTACCTAATGATAATGACTGGATTCCAGTCACATCTGGCCATTCTTACAAATTGGGAAACTCTAGAAAGTACACTGCAAAATACAAAAAATGGCCTATTGGACAATATATGGAAACTTTTAACCGCTTTGCGCCATTAGCTACTCAGTGATTCAGCAACAGTGCCCAAACATGCTGGGAAGTGTGCACACCTAAACAGACTGTAAATTATGTAAACCAGTCAAACAAAGGAAATAACGGACCCTCAAATCACTCTTCCATGTTACATAACCTAACAAGGAAGCCACAATATCAATCATCAATCAAAACATGCATCTGGAAACAAGTAAATGTTGTGAATACGATGCCTAAAAAACCCCAAGAATGGTGGAAGTTTTGTGCCAGTGAAAACAGGTGGAATGAGAAATATAGCAAAAAATACTATTGCATTATAATTGTGGGAGACAGCCATTCAAAAGGCTGTACAACAAACATGAAAAGTTACTTTTCAGACAACTACAAGGTTCAGGGTTTGGTGAAACCAGGAACTTGTTTGGACATATTAACTAGGACAGCAACGAACATTAATAAGAATCTAACCAAAAATGATTTTTTGATCCTTTGGAGTGGTGCAAATGATGTTGCTAAAAATAACACTATGAAAGCATTCAGGTTTTTGGTAGAGTTTGCTACAAACAGGAGCCATACTAACGTAATATTAGCAAGTGTTCCACATAGACATGATATGATGTCTTCATCATGTGTGAATGAAGAAGTATTTAACCAAAAATTAATGAAGATAAGTTAGATCTTAGGACACATGTCAATAATGGAGGTAGATCCAAACAGGGAACATTACACCATACAAGGCCATCATCTAAATAACCTTGGGAAAGCTGAAGTTTCAAAACAGCTATCCCTTCAACTTCTGTCAGTTCTACAACAGAAAAAAGACATCCTGATCAGCCTAACCTGACCAAAGGATCATGCCAATAATATGCATGATGGGATCCAGAACCAAGTCAAGAATCCACCATCCACCACCACTACAGAACAAAGCAACTCTGCTCCAAGAACACCAAACAGGATAAAGAAAACAGCAAAAACAATGAAGGAAGATTTTTTTGGGGCAACAGGTCCCCTGAAATGAGAACAATAGGTACCAGTGTAATACATAAAGGGGTCAGACCCCAAACCAACTCCTTAAACTATTCCATCAAAATAGCAGAGGTTTGAGAGGTAAGACTAGTGAACTCCTATGTCATTTACATCAAGACTTGCCACATTTACTATGCTTTTCAGAGCATCACTTAAGTCAATATGAAGCTGATTTTATTAATATAGAAAACTATTCTATAGGAGCCAAGTACTGCAGGAGGAAACTTCAAAAAGGTGGTGTTAATATATTTATTCAATCTCATCTCCAATTTACTACCCTAAATCTTGATAAACATTGTGTAGACCAAGATATTGAAGTCTGTGCACTTACAATTGACTCCACATTTTTAAACATCTACATTTTAGTTATTTATAGATCACCCGTAGGAAATTTCAATACATTTGTAACTCAATTAGACAAGATACTGTAAAAGCGGTGTACTATAAAATCAAACGTTATGATATGTGGTGATGTAAATGTAAACTATCTTCAGTGGAGAGGCAAAAAGAGCCAGTTGAATGCCCTTTTAAATTCATATAATCTCTTTAGTACAGTTCAGTTTCCTACCAGAACTTATAGAAATTCCATTTCAGCCACTGATAACATTTTTATTGATACCACTACGATAGATACCTATGCGATAATCCAAGTAATGAATGGACTTTCTGACCATGATGCACAGATTATTTCAAAAGAAACATTCATTAATAAATACACTATGGCAGAACTTCAAAATAGCCTAAGCTATGAATCGTGGGATCATGTTTTTGACAGTAATGATGTTAATCAAATTTTTAACTCCTTTCTGAACACTTACTTAAGGATTTTTTATGCCACTTTCCCATTTAAGAAAATTAATAATGAAACTAAGGCACCCTGGACAACGAAAGGAATTAAAACCTGTAGCATACAGGAAAGAAAACTGTACTTAGCATGCAGAAACAGTACAAACCCACACATTAAAGGGTACTATAAATGCTATTGCAACATACTATCCAAAGTTATTAAAGAGGCCAAAAAACGCCACTATGATAATCAAATTAAAAATTCTACTAAAAAGAACAAACAAAGAAACACACAGAAAGACACAAGTTTGAACATTAAATTCCTAAATACTGATGGTTATTATTATAATCAACAACTTATTGCAGAGACCTTTAATAACTACTTTACCTCAAGAGCGGAGAATATTAAAACTACAGATAGAAACACCTATATACAAAATAAAAATACCCCAGACACTGCAATTATTCACACATCCTCACAGAATGTAAAGGAAATGAGAAAATTAACGTGTACAACATTTCAAAGTAAACCAGCTACAACTTCTGAAATTGAAAACATAACAAAAATCCTTAAACCAAAGAACTCATGCAGATACAATGAAATCTCAAATAAAGTATTGAAAATAACTGCTCCTTTTATAAGCGCACCCCTTAATTATATACGTAATAAAGTAATTACTAAAGGTGTCTTTCCAGATAGATTGAAGTATTCTATAATAAAGCCCCTACATAAAAACGTAATAAAAGAGATGTATCAATTATTGGCCAATATCTCGTTTAACCTCCTTTTCAAAAATCTTAAAAAAAGTAATACAGAAAAATTACTGGACCATTTGCACAAAAACATCATAAGTAAGGAACAATATGGATATGGACAACAGAAAACGCTGTTTATAAACTAATAAATGAAGTATTAAGTGACTTACACAATAAACAAATAGTGGGAGGTATCTTTTGTCACCTCACAAAGGCATTTGACTGTGTAGATCATGACATATTAATATCAAAAATTGAAAAGTATGGAATTATTGGTAAGGGCAAAGAACTTTTCAAATCATACACCAAAGGAAGATACCAGCGAGTCCTAATAGATAATAAAACAAATCACAATACTTCTGTTTCAAATTGGGCAACAATTAAACATGGAGTACCACAAGGCTCTGTACTGGGTCCTGCACTGTTTCTTTTATACATAAATGATTTACCTGCAGTCATAAACAAGAAGGCAATACCAGTTTTGTTTGCCGATAATACAAGCATACTTTTCACTCATCGTAATTTTATGGAATTTCATGTGAATATTGAAACAGTTCTCGGAAATGTTAACATGTGGTTCAAAAAGAAACTGCCTTTCATTAAACATTGAAAAAACTTACTATATACACTTCAAGACAAAAGAACAGCCAACCCATTGATATAAGTATGTGTTTAGATAATAATAGAATTTATAACAACCTATACACTAAATTTCTCGGCCTAATAGTTGATAATACACTCTCCTGGAAACCACACATAGAACACGTAATAAATAAACTGAGTACCACTTGCTATGTAATTAGATCTGTTAAGCCCCGTGTAAATACAAATGCTATTATTATGATTTTCCACACTGTAATGACTTCTGGAATAATATTTTGGGGAAATTCCTCCCATTGTATTCAAGTATTTAGAATGCAGAAAAAGGCAATTAGGATTATTATGGCGCATGGTAACAAAGAATCTTGTAGAAACTTGTTCAAAGAATTAGACATTTTACCACTGATGTCACAATATATTCTTTCCTTATTTACGTTTGTATCAAATAACAGGGAAGAGTATTTTGCAAATTCTGAAATACACAACATAAACACCAGGCACACTTCTAATCTACACCTACCTAGGGCACGTCTGAACATTTACCAAAAAGGAGTTTATTATTCAGGTATTAAGATTTTCAATAGTCTTCCACAGGACATCAAAACATACATTGATAATAAAAGGACATTTAAAAAGGCAGTAAAAAAATTTTTATACACATACTCCTTCTATTCATTAAATGAATATTATGGTAACAATAATACCAGGATTAACTTGTAATTATCTTTCATCACGTACTATTGTATTAATTGTATTAATATCCAATAATTTTTGGTATTTTTGCACTTATATGGTATTATTGTTTTACTGTGATTTATCATATACTATTCTAAATATTAGATTATACACCATAGCTAATATAACTCTCCACAGCTACATTACAATCAGAATGTTGCCTATTTAGATACAGCCTGAAATTAATTGTATTGTACCTTACATCATGTATGATATTTGTAACCTTATTTCTGCACTGACAAGTTCCATATCCGATGGGTCACAACCACTATGGAACAAATGAACACAAAATAAATTGAAATTGAAAACTATACCTTTGTATTCATGTAATAATTTCACCCTGATGATGGCCACAATAGCAACCAAAATATGTTGGTGAAAAAAGTGTAATTAAAATACATCATAAACAGTGAAGTGCATTTTGTTGGTTATTTGTATATTATCTCTGTAAATATTCACTGGACGGAAGTCCGATGGCAAACTTGGTATTGACATTCAATGAGACAAACAATAGGAACTTTGGTTACAGAATTAAATGGAAATAGTTTGAAAATACATATAGAAGTCAATCTATGGCAGGGCCAATGGTTGTAGTACTACAGAAGTACCCCCTCCAAGAAGGAGATGTTATGATATAAAGAGATATTTTTTGCCTGTACTGTGTATGGTAAACTGATGTTCTGTTGTTAAATTCAACCATATATGTATGTACTTGATATTATCCTTTAGGGTGTTTTCATTTCATGTCTTCTTCCAATGAAGTCCCAATTTTGACAGACCAGAGGGCTCAGGAGAATATAAGGATTTACTGATTAGTCCCAACTCACCCACTTGTCATATATGACCTAACATTTTCTATCTTCTCACTTCTCCACTACAGATGGAGGAGGTAGCAGATTCCGCTGCAACACTGGTAACCACCTGCCAGATTACAAACTGTCATAACTGTGTACACCACAATCTAAAATCTTCATTGCCACAAAAACTTAAAACCTCACAAGAATTTCTGTCAGTTAAAATTCCAATCACCTGGAGAACAGAGATTATGTTAATTTTATTACACTCACATCACAAATTAATTATGTGTCAATGACACTTAAAATTGAGAAAACAGTATTTTATTGTATAGTATGGTTTAAAAAAATTTGGAAGTAATAACGCTGAGGACAACATGTGAGATTTGTTTACACATCATCAAAGAGTCCTCGAGGTGGTGGACCAACTCTATTCCTTGACACTGGTAACCCACCAAACATACCACCTGTTGTATCTGGAATGAAACTATCTGCCATTGTGCCTCCCTGATACAGCACTGCTGATCCATGATTGTGAGCACTTTCAGGACTCAGCATGGCATCCAAACCTGTACCTTCTGAAATTTCTGGATGTGTGTAGTACCGGTTGCTGCTGCTGTTTGGACCATAAAAATGATCACTGCCATTTGTTGATGCTGTATTTGTAGAAGCTGTGCTGCCACCTACATAATAGTCTATAGGTTCAACATCACGAAGGAGAACAGCTCTAGCAGACTCTGTTGAATCATCACGATGCAGAGGACGTACTGCAATGTGAGAATGGACATTATGTAACTGAATGATTACCTTCGCTTTCATTTGATATTTTTCAAGACAACATACCATATTTACTTGAATGTGAGTAAAAAATTTGGGAAAACCAAGAACAGGATGGTAGGACATCATCTGGAGGGACACATCACAGATCCTAGAATACAAGGATGGAGGAGATAAGCAGAAGACAAAGAATGCAGGTGTCTTTTGAGGGAGGGCAGGGTCCAAAAGGGGCTGTAGTGCCATAGATGGAATGGAACGGAAATGAAAATTCGCTGTCTGAAAAATGTGTGTGTGTGTGTGGGGGGGGGGTGGGGGGGGTTTTTTTAATTCCACCAACCACACAAATTTTCTCTCTTAACCGCGGCGTTTCTTTTTTTCTTAATATCCGCACAGATCTAAAACAATAACAACATACGTCA
>Ga0123355_10005011_pt1 | contig 19280 bp, 19 predicted proteins | sample TergutEmb28metaG_3_FD_89872 | JGI IMG/M metagenome (GOLD analysis project Ga0123355, IMG submission 89872) | Embiratermes neotenicus P1 segment gut microbial communities from Petit-Saut dam, French Guiana - Emb289 P1 | ecosystem: Host-associated > Arthropoda: Insects > Digestive system > Gut ... | reverse complement strand
GGATCACGGAAGCGCTCGGAACCGTGAAAGGTCAGGAACAGCATGCGGAAGGTGTAGAGCGCGGTGACGAACACCCCGAGCAGCACGCACCAATAGGCGTAGCCGCTTCCGAAGCGATGCGACTCGCGGACCGCCTCGATGATCGCATCCTTGGAATAGAAGCCCGAAAAGAACGGCGTGCCGACGAGCGCCAGCGCGCCGATCCAGCAGGTCACCGCGGTGATGGGCATGTATTTCGCCAGGCCGCCCATGCGGCGCATGTCCTGCTCGTGGTGCATGGCGATGATGACCGAGCCCGCGGCGAGGAACAGCAGCGCCTTGAAGAAGGCGTGCGTCATCAGATGGAAGATCCCCGCCCCATAGGCGGACACACCGAGCGCCACCGTCATGTAGCCGAGCTGCGAGAGCGTCGAATAGGCGATCACCCGCTTGATGTCGTTGTTCACGACCCCCAGCAGCCCCATGAAGAAGGCGGTGGTCGCGCCGATCACCAGCACGAACGACAGCGCCCCTTCCGAGTACTCGAACAGCGGCGACATGCGCGCCACCATGAAAATGCCGGCGGTCACCATGGTGGCGGCGTGTATGAGCGCCGAGATCGGAGTCGGGCCTTCCATCGAGTCCGGCAGCCACACGTGCAGCGGCATCTGCGCGGATTTGCCCATGGCGCCAATGAACAGGCAGATGCAGATCAGCGTCAGCGCGCCGACGCCGGAGTTGGACGTCAGCGGTATCAGCGCCTGCGCGATGTGGGGGGCGGCGGCGAAAGCGTCGCGGTAGTCGAGCGAATAGGTGTAATAGGCAATGCCGGCGATGCCCAGGATGAAGCCGAAATCGCCAATACGGTTGACGAGGAAGGCCTTGAGCGCCGCGAAGGTCGCGCTCGGGCGCGTGTACCAGAAGCCGATGAGCAGGTACGACACCATGCCGACCGCCTCCCAGCCGAAGAACAGCTGCATGAAGTTGTTCGCCATCACCAGCATCAGCATGGAGAAGGTGAACAGCGAGATGTAGCTGAAGAAGCGGGTGTAGCCGGGGTCATCAGCCATGTAGCCGATGGTGTAGACGTGCACGCACAGCGACACGAACGTCACCACCGCCATCATGAGTGCCGTGAGACGGTCGATGAGGAAGCCGACCTGCATGTGCAGCGAATCGCTGACCAGCCAGGTGTACACCGGGGCGTCGTAGGCCGGCACGCCGTCCCAGTAGATCTGCTTGAGCACCAGCAGCGACAGGCCGCAGGAGATCGCCACTGCCCCGCAGGTGACGGTGTGGGCCCCGGCGCGGCCGATGAGGCGCCCGCCGAGCCCGGCGACGACGGCGGCCAGGAGCGGCAGCAGCGGGATGGCGACCAGCACGGTGGGGTTCATGGGTGCGGTTCAGCCCTTCAGCGTGTTCAGGTCTTCGACGTCGATGCTGCGGCGCTCGCGGAACAGCACCACGAGAATTCCCAGTCCGATCGCCGACTCGGCCGCCGCCACCGTGAGGATGAAGAACACGAACACCTGGCCGTTGATGTCGCCGAGGTAGCGCGAGAACGCGATGAAGTTGAAGTTGGCCGCGAGCAGCAGCAGCTCCACGCACATCAGCAGCAGGATGACGTTCTTGCGGTTGAGAAAGATACCGGCGACGGCGATCGAGAACAGCACGCCGGACAGCGTCAGCAGCTGCGCCAGCGTGATCATGGCCGCTTCTCCGCGTCCATCTTCACCAGGCGCAGCCGGTCGGCGGCGCGCGTCGCCACCTGCGCGGAGATGTCCTGCTGCTTGTAGCCGCCGCGCCGGCGCAGCGTGAGCGTGATGGCGGCGATGATCGCGACCAGCAGCAGCATCGCCGCGAGCTCGAGGGGGTACGCGTAGCGGGTGTAGAGCACGTGCCCGAGCTCGAGCGTGTTGCTGTAGCTGGCAGGCTGGGGCACGCCGCCGTGGCTGGCGTCGATCCCCAGTCCGCCGCGCGCCCACACCACGCCCACGATCTCCGCGATCACGGCGAGCGCGACCGCAACGCCCAGCCAGGCGAAGCGTGTAAACCCTTCGCGCAACGCCACCACATCAATGTCGAGCATCATCACCACGAACAGGAACAGCACCATGACCGCGCCCACGTACACCAGCACCAGCACCACCGCGAGGAACTCCGCTTCCACCAGCAGCCAGATGGCCGCCGAGGTGACGAAGCACAGCACCAGGGCGAGCGCCGAGTACACCGGGTTGCGAGCAACGATCACCACGAGCGCCCCCACCACCAGGATGGCGGCGAACACGTGGAACAGCACCTGGATCAGCATGGCTGCCCGCCCGCCGTGGGATTGAAGCCGCGTCCGCTCATCGGTAGGGCGCATCCGCCGCCTTGTCGGCGGCGATCATCGCCTCGTAGCGCTCACCGACCGCCAGCAGCTTGTCCTTGCTCATGATGTTCTCGCCGCGCTTCTCCATGTGGTACTCGAGGATGCGGGTGAGCACGATGGCATCGACCGGACAGGCTTCCTCGCAGAAGCCGCAGTAGATGCACTTGAACAGGTCGATGTCGTAGCGCGTGGTGCGCCGCGTGCCGTCGGGCCCGACGTCCGAGTCGATGGTGATGCACACTGCCGGACACACCGCCTCGCACAGCTTGCAGGCGATACAGCGCTCCTGACCGTTGGGGTAACGGCGCAGCGCGTGCAGCCCGCGAAAGCGCGGCGACTGCGGGGTCTTCTCCTCCGGATAATTGAGCGTGTATTTGTTGCTGAAGAAGGTGCGCGCGGTCACTGCCAGGCCCTGGATGAGCTCCGGCAGCAGCAAGGTCTTGAAGGGATTCACCGCCATGCGCTGCTCCCGTCAGTGAAACCAGGGACGCGACCACGGGCCGACGTGATACACGGCCATGAGCATCTCCACCGCGATCCATACCAGGGTCACCGGGATCAGCGCCTTCCAGCCGAGGCGCATGATCTGATCGTAGCGATAGCGCGGGAAGGTGGCGCGGAACCACAGAAACAGGAACACGAGTACGAACACCTTGAGGAACAGCCAGAAAAAGCCCGGTGCCCCGAGCCACGCCAGCCACCCGGGCCACCCGGGCGACTGGATCCACTGATAGCCCTGCAACGGCCCCTGCCAGCCACCGAAGAAGAACACCGCGGTGAGAGCGGCGATCAGGATCATGTTGGCGTACTCGGCGAGGAAAAACAGCGCGAACGCCATGCCGGAGTACTCGACGTGAAAGCCGGCGACGATCTCCGACTCGCCTTCCGCGACGTCGAACGGCGCGCGGTTGGTCTCGGCCACCCCGGAGATGAAGTACACCATGAGCAGCGGAAACAGCCAGAACCAGTTCCACGAGAGCAGGCCCCCCTCCTGGCTGCGCACGATGGTGCCGAGATTCATGCTGCCGGCGGCCATCAGGACCCCGACCAGCGCGAAGCCCATGGCAATCTCGTAGGCCACCATTTGCGCCGCCGAGCGCATGGCGCCGAGAAAGGCGTACTTCGAATTCGCCGCCCAGCCGGCGATGATGACGCCGTACACACCCATGGAGGTGAGCGACAGCAGGAACAACAGCCCGGCGTCCGCCTGCGACACCACCGCGGTCGGCGACAGCGGGATCACCGCCCAGGCGGCGAACGCCGGCACGAGCACGATCATGGGCGCGACCCGGAACAGCAGCTTGTTGGCGTTCGCCGGGACCACGACCTCCTTCAGCAGGAGTTTGAACACGTCGGCGAACGGCTGACCGACTCCCGGAAGCAGCCCGAAGATGCGCACCCGATTGGGGCCGCGTCGCAGCTGCATCCAGCCGATGACCTTGCGCTCCCACAAGGTCAGCAGCGCCACACAAATGATCAGCGCCACGGTGATGAGCAGGATCAGCGCCGTGGAGTGCGCATAATCCGGCAGGGACATCCAGGCCGTTGTGAGCTTCTGCAGCACCCTTGGATCCGTCCTTCCGCTCAGTACGTCACGGCCGGCGTGCGGCCTTCGCGGGTTCTCTGCAGCGACGGCGCACGGCGCACCACCGCATCCGTCTGATACATGGGCACGTCCGTGAGCGTGGCCACGGGTGCACCGTGCGCGCCGTTGCCGGGCGCGCTGACGGCGTGAGCGCCGCGGTAGGGCGCGGACTCGAGGCCGTCGCAGGCGTTACGCACCTCGGTGAGCACGTCCTCCGATGACTCATACTCGAAGCCTGCCAGCTGCAGCACGTTGCCGAGCACCCGCAGCACTTTCCAGCCCGGACGCGCCTCCCCTACCGGCAACGCCGCCCCGGCCTGGCTCTGCCACACGCCCTCGCAGTTCACGAGCGTGCCCGAGGTCTCGGCAAACGTCCCCATCGGCAGCAGCACGTGCGCGAGGCGCTTCAGCTCTTCGCTCGCGTACGGGGTAATCGCCACCACGAACTCCGCACCGGCCAGGTTGCGCAGCGCGTCCGCGTACTGCGTGTCGCTGGACGGCTCCACACCGCCGAACAACACGTAGGCGCGCAGCGGTGCCGTCAGCATTTCGCCGGCGCTCAGGCCCGGTGCGCCGAGCGCCTTCATGCCCGCGGCGCGGTGCGGAACGGCGCCGGCGAGATACGCGCCCGCGGCGTTGCCGCCCTCGGCAATCCTGCCGAAGGTCGCCCCGCAGATCTGCGCGAGCGCCGCGGCCAGCGCGCGCAGGTCCGCGAACGCCGGATGGCGCGCGGCCAGCGCACCGAGCCATACCGCGCGCTTCTCCCCGGCGAGCAGCGCCTGCGCCACGGCGTGGTGCGCTGCGCCCGCGGGTGCAGCGTCGACCGCGGCAGCCAGGTGCGGCGGCACGGGCTGGCCCGCGGCTGCCGCCGCGGCACCGACGATCGCCGCCAGGTCCTGAGGCATGCTCCCCGGGGCGGACGTCAGGTACGCCTTGAGCGGAAACAGGTACGGGAAGGCGGCCGGATTCACCATGGCCACCGAGGCGCCGCGCCGGGCCGCCTTGCGTACCCGGTGCGCGAGCATCGGCGCTTCGCGCCGCAGGTTCGAGCCGATCACGAGCAACGCATCGAGCGCATCCACCTCGGTGAGGCGAAGACCTAAGCCCGGGAACGCCGGGTCCGCCGCCTGGTCGCGGAAATCGCGCTGCCGCAGCCGATGATCGATGTTGTCGGACCCGAGCCCCCGGGCGATGCGCGCCGCCAGGTACAGCTCCTCGAGCGTGCTCGAAGGATTGACCAGCCAGCCTGAGCTCGCCGCGCGCTCCCGCAGGCCCGCGGCGGCCAGCTGCAGCGCGGGCTCCCAGTCGCTCTCGACCCATTCGTCGCCGCGCCGCACCAGCGGGCGCAGGAGCCGGTCGGGGCTGTAGACGCCCTCGTAGCTGAAGCGGTCGCGGTCGGCGATCCAGATCTCGTTGATGGCCTCGTTCTCGCGCGGCACCACCCGCATCAGCCTGCCGCGCAGCACGTGTCCGAAGAGGTTGCTGCCCACCGGGTCATGCGGCGACACCAGCGGCACCGCACGCATCTCCCAGGCGCGCGCGGTGAAGCGGTAGGGCTTCGAGACCAGCGCGCCCACCGGGCACAGGTCGATGACGTTGCCGGAGAGCTCGTGGTTCACCGTGCTCTCTATATAAGTGCGCACCTCCATGTGCTCACCGCGCCCGATCATGCCGAGTTCCTGGATGCCGGCGATCTCCTCGGTGAAACGGATGCAGCGGCTGCACTGGATGCAGCGCGTCATGTCGGTGGCGATCAGGGGGCCCAGGTTCTCGTCGGCCACCGAGCGTTTGCCCTCGTTGTAGCGCGAGACATCGCGGCCGAACCCGACCGCGAGGTCCTGCAGCTCGCATTCCCCGCCCTGGTCGCAGATCGGGCAGTCGAGCGGGTGATTGATGAGCAGGAACTCCATGGTGGCGCGCTGCGCATCGATGGCACGGCGCGACCTGGTGAACACCTTCATGCCTTCGGTCACCGGCGTGGCGCACGCCGGCAGCGGCTTCGGCGCCTTCTCGACCTCCACCAGGCACATGCGGCAGTTGGCGGCGATCGAGAGCTTCTCGTGATAGCAGAAGCGCGGAACGTAGATGCCGCTGCGGTCCGTGGCGCGAATGAGCATCTCGCCCTTGTGCGCCTTCACCGGCACGCCGTCGACTTCGATGTTGACTTCGGTCTCCGCCATGAGTGTGTCCGTTGGCGCGCGCTCAGGCCGCCTGCGCTCCCTGTCCGTCGGTCACCAGGCTGCGGCCGCCGTGATCGATCATGTACTCGAATTCGTGCCGGTAGTGCCGGAGGAAGCTCTGCACCGGCCAGGCGGAGGCGTCGCCGAACGCGCAGATGGTGTGCCCTTCGATGTGATTCGCCACATCGAGCAGCAGGCCGAGCTCCTCGCGGCGCGACTGCCCGGCGAGCACGCGCTTGAGCATCCGGTTCATCCAGCCGGTGCCCTCGCGGCAGGGAGTGCACTGACCGCAGGACTCGGACATGTAGAAGCGCGAAATGCGCTCGAGCACGCGCACCATGCAGGTGGTCTCGTCCATGACGATGGCCGCACCGGTGCCGAGCGCGGAGCCGGCGGCCTTCACCGAGTCGTAGTCCATGTTGGTTTTCAGCATGATCTCGCCGGGCACCACCGGCACCGAGACGCCGCCGGGAATCACCGCCTTCAGCTTGGCCCCGCCGCGCACCCCGCCGCACAGCGCGAGCAGATCCGCAAACGGGATGCCGAGCGGCAGCTCGATGTTGCGCGGTTTCGCCACGTGCCCGGACACCGAGTAAATCATGGTACCGGCGGAGTTCGGCGGCCCGAGTCCGGCAAACCACGCCGGCCCCTTGCGCAGGATGGTCGGCACGGACGCGAAGCTCAACGTGTTGTTGATCGTGGTGGGCGCCCCATACACCCCGAAATTCGCCGGAAACGGCGGCTTGAAGCGCGGCTTGCCGGGTTTGCCCTCGAGCGACTCCAGCAGTCCCGTCTCCTCGCCGCAGATGTAGGCGCCGGCGCCGACGAAGGTGTGCAGGTCGAAGTCGACGCCCGAGCCGCGGATGTTCCGGCCCAGCAGGCCGGCCGCATACGCCTCCGCGAGCGCGGCCTCGAAGCGCGGCACCGGTTCGCCGAGGAACTCACCGCGGATGTAGTTGTACGCCACGGTCGAGTTGGTGGCGTAGCCGGCGATGGCGAGTCCTTCGATCACGGCGTGCGGGTTGTAGCGCAGGATGTCGCGGTCGTGGCAGGTGCCCGGCTCGCTCTCGTCCGAGTTGCACACCAGGTACTTCTGCAGCGGCGCGTTGCGCGGCATGAAGCTCCACTTGGTGCCGGTGGGAAAGCCCGCGCCGCCGCGGCCGCGCAGCCCCGAGGCCTTGATCTGCTCGATGACCTGCCCGCGGTCGGGCTTCTCCTGCAGCAGCCGTTCCCACACCTGGTAGCCGCCGATGCTGCGGTAGACCTCCAGCGTCCACGAGCGCTCGAGCTTCAGCGGCTCGAACACCGTGAGGTTCATGCGGTCGGCGTACTTCGCTTCGAGGTCGCTCACGTCAGTTCGTCCAGGATCGCATCCAGCTTCGCGGGCGTGAGGTACTCGTGAAAGACGTGGTCCACCATCATCATGGGAGCGCCGGTGCAGGCGGCCAGGCACTCTTCTTCCTTTTTGAGGAAGATGCGCCCGTCGGGTGTACTTTCGTTCAGCCTGATGCCGAGCTTCTTCTCGGCGTGCGCCACCAGCTCCTCGGCGCCGTTCAGCATGCAGGAGATGTTGGTGCAGATACTGACGTGGTGGCGTCCGCAGGGATGGGTCTCGAACATCGAGTAGAAGCGCGCCACTTCGTACACCTGGACTGGCGGGAGCTTCAGGTACTCGGCAACCGCATCCATGAGGTCGGGGGTCAGATAGCCGCCGTTCTGCTCCTGGGCCGCGCGCAGCGCGGCGAGCGACGCCGAGCGCTGCCGGCCGGGCGGAAACTTGGCCACCCAGTGGTCGATCTCGCTGCGGGTCTGCGCCGACAGCAGCGGCAGCTTGCTGGCGGGCGCCGTACCCCCGGGGGCGATGTTGGCGCGCTCGCTCATCGGTCGATTTCCCCGAACACGATGTCCTGCGTGCCGATCACCGCCACGACGTCCGCAATCATGTGGCCGCGGCACATCTCCTCGAGCGCTGCCAGATGCGCGAACCCGGGGGCCCGGCATTTCAGGCGGTAAGGCTTGTTGGCGCCGTCGGACACCAGATAGATGCCGAACTCGCCCTTGGGCGCTTCCACGGCGGCGTAGGTGTCTCCGGCCGGAACCTCATAGCCTTCGGTGAAGAACTTGAAGTGATGGATGAGGGCCTCCATGCTCTCCTTCATGTGCTCGCGCGACGGCGGCCGCACCTTGCGGTCATCGATCATCACGGGACCAGGGTGCGCGCGCAGCCACTCGACACACTGGCGCACGATGCGGTTCGCCTGGCGCATCTCCGCCACCCGCACCAGGTAGCGGTCGTAGCAGTCGCCGTTCACACCCACCGGGATGTCGAAGTCCATGCGGTCGTAGACTTCGTACGGCTGCTTCTTGCGCAGGTCCCATGCTATGCCTGAGCCGCGCAGCATCGGTCCGGAGAAGCCCAGCTGCATGGCGCGCTCCGGGCTCACCACGCCGATGTTGACGGTGCGCTGCTTCCAGATGCGGTTGTCGGTGAGCAGCGTCTCGTAGTCGTCGATGCAGGCCGGGAAGCGCGCGGTGAACGCCTCGATGAAATCCAGCATGGTGCCGTCGCGTGACTCGTTCATGCGGGCGGCGTCCTTCGCCGAGCGCCACTTCGAGGCCTGGTACTTCGGCATCACGGCGGGCAGGTCACGATACACGCCCCCGGGGCGGTAGTAGGTGGCATGCATGCGCGTACCGGACACCGCCTCGTACACGTCCATGAGCTCCTCGCGCTCCTTGAAGCACAGCAGGAACACCGTCATCGCGCCGATGTCGAGGCTGTGTGAACCCAGGAACATCAGGTGGTTGAGGATGCGCGTGATCTCATCGAACAGCACACGGATGTACTGCGCGCGCTCGGGCGGCTCGATGCCGAGCAGGCGCTCGATGGCGAGCACGTAGGCGTGCTCGTTGCACATCATGGAGACGTAGTCGAGCCGGTCCATGTAGCCGATCGACTGGTTGAAGGGCTTGGACTCGGCGAGCTTCTCGGTGGCGCGATGCAGCAGCCCGATGTGCGGGTCGGCCTTCTGGATCACCTCACCATCGAGCTCGAGCACCAGGCGCAGCACACCGTGCGCCGCCGGGTGCTGCGGCCCGAAGTTCATGGTGTAGTTGCGGATCTCGGTGGCGGGCGTGGCGGCCATCAGCGGGGCACCTGCGGCTCCGTGAGCGCGGGATCGTAGCGGTTGTCGTGCCGGATCACCTTCGGCACCAGCACGCGCGGGGTGATGCTCACCGGTTTGTACACCACGCGCTGCCTGTCAGGGTCGTAGTGCACCTCGACGTTGCCGCTCAAGGGAAAGTCCTTGCGGAACGGGTGCCCGATGAAGCCGTAGTCCGTGAGGATGCGGCGCAGGTCCGGGTGGCCGCGGAACAGGATCCCGAACAGGTCGAACGCCTCGCGCTCGAACCAGTTGGCGCCCGCCCACACGTCGACGACCGAATCCAGCACCGGCTCGGCCGTGTCCGGGCACTTCACCGTGAGGCGCAGCCGCTGGTTGTGCGTGATGGACAGCAGGTTGTAGACGACTGCGAAGCGCCCCGCCCCGAGTGGCTCGGGCGTGGCGCTCTGTTGGGCGAAGCGCGCGCGGCTGAAGCCGGTGCGGGTCGCCTCCTGGGTCTCCCAGTCGTCGCGTCCGTAGTGCAGGTAGTCGACGCCGGCGAGATCCATCAGCATCTCGAAGCGCAGCTCCGGTGCATCGCGCAGAGTGCGGCACACCGCGAGCAGCGCCTCGGCGTCGGTCGCGTAGGCCAGCTCCTGCGCACGCGCCGACGCGCGCCGCACGCTGCGGGTAAGCAGCGCATCGACCTTGCGGGCGAGAGCTTCGATGAGCTCGCTCACGACGTAATCCACTCCATGTGCGCTTAGCTCGCGATCGTGCTCGTGCGGGCGATCTTCTTCTGCAACTGCACGATCCCGTACACCAGCGCCTCGGCGGTCGGAGGGCAGCCGGGCACGTACACGTCCACCGGCACGATGCGATCGCAGCCGCGCACGACCGAGTAGGAATAATGATAGTAGCCGCCGCCGTTGGCGCACGAGCCCATCGAGATCACCCAGCGCGGTTCGGCCATCTGGTCGTACACGCGGCGCAGCGCCGGCGCCATCTTGTTGACCAGCGTACCGGCGACGATCATCACGTCCGACTGCCGCGGACTCGGGCGAAACACCACGCCGAAACGATCCAGGTCATAGCGCGAGGCGCCGGCGTGCATCATTTCCACCGCGCAACAGGCCAGTCCAAAGGTCATCGGCCAGAGCGATCCGGTGCGCGCCCAGTTGATGAGACTGTCGACCTGCGTGGTGAGGAAGCCGCGCTGCGCGAACCCCTCGGGGCTTTCGGCGGCTAGTCCCACTCGAGCGCCCCCTTCTTCCACTCGTACACGAATCCCACTACGAGGATGGCGAGGAATATCACCATCGCCACCAGACCGAACACACCGATCTTGCTAAGCGCCACCGCCCACGGAAACAGGAACGCGATCTCCAGATCGAAGACGATGAACAGGATCGCGACCAGGTAGTAGCGCACGTCGAACTTGGTGCGTGTGTCCTCGAACGCATCGAAGCCGCACTCGTACGGCGCGAGCTTGGCGGGATCCTTGTGAAAGCGGGCAAAGCGCCGTCCGATGCCGGTGCCCAGCGCGAGCAGCGTCAAGGCCAGGGCCGCGGCAACGACGATGAAGATCAGGATCGGCAGATAGTTCGACAGCATACGCCCGGTGTGCGTAAAAAAGGCAGGTCGACCGCAACCTGCCCCCGATCCCGCATTGTAGCAGCGCAGTCAGCCGTTTTGGTGCCGACGGGGAGATTCGAACTCCCACACCTTGCGGCGCTAGCCCCTCAAGCTAGTGTGTCTACCAATTCCACCACGTCGGCAACATTAAAATTGCGCCTGCGAGCGCGGCATCACTTCGGTGCCGGTGCCGGTGCCGGCGGCGGCGCGGGGTGCTGCGCCGGCGCCGCAGCCGGTGCGGTTGTCGGCGGCGTCGACGGTGCGGCGGTGCCGGCGCCCGGTGCCGCCTTGTGCGCCGGTGCCGCCGCCTCATCGAGGATGGTCTTCTGCGCCTCGGCTGCCTTACCGGCTTCCGTCCCGAGGTAAGCGAGCGCCAGGCTGTTGACCATGAAGATCGCGGCGAACACCGCCGTGGCGCGCGACAGCGCGGTGGTTGCGCCTCGCGCGCCGAACACGGTACCGGAAGCGCCCGCACCGAAGCCCGCCCCGGCTTCCGCGCCTTTGCCGCGCTGGAGCAGCACCAGGCCCACGATCACGAACGCTGAAAATATCTGCACACAAGTCAAAATCAACCGCAACATCGGGGGAACTCACTCATCGTTTGAGCCGCGCAGCGGCCAGGATTGTCAGGAACTCGTCCGCCTTGAGCGAGGCGCCACCGATCAGACCGCCGTCGACATCCGGCATCGCGAACAACTCGGCCGCATTGCCGGCCTTCACACTGCCGCCGTAGAGAATGCGGGTGGCGGCGGCGATTCTAGCATCCCTGGCCCCGATACGGGCGCGGATGAAGGCGTGCGCCTCCTGCGCCTGCTCGGGGGTCGCGTTGCGTCCGGTGCCGATCGCCCACACCGGCTCATAGGCGATCACGCCCTGTTCGAGCGCCCCTGCCCCGCACAACTCCAGCACCACGTCGAGCTGGCGCGCCACCACCTCGCTCGTCCGCCCCGCCTCGCGGTCGGCGAGCTGCTCCCCGACGCACAGGATCGGGATCAGGCCCCTGGCGTGCGCCGCGCCGAACTTGCGCGCGACGAGCTGGTCGCTCTCGCGGTACAGCAGACGTCGCTCCGAGTGGCCCACGATCACGTACTCACAGCCGACGTCTTTCAGCATCGCCGCGGACACTTCGCCGGTAAAGGCGCCGTGACCGTCGGCGCACACGTCCTGCGCACCGAGACTGAAGACCGAGTCGCGCAGCAGCCGCCCGGCTTCGTGCAGGTACACGAACGGCGGACAGATCACGGCGGTGGCGTCGGGCTCGACGGCACACTGCGCCAGAAGCTCCTCGATGAGCCGCGCGGTCTCGCTGCGCGAGCCGTGCATCTTCCAGTTTCCGGCGACAATGGGACGGCGCATGAAGCGACCTCGGACTCTTACCCGGCTCGACTGTGCTGCTCAGGTTCGCAACGGGCGCGCGATGATAGCGATGCAGGGCAGGTGGTGCAACGCGTCAGCCGGCGATGCCCCTGACGACGTCCGCCAGCTCGGTGGCGGCGGCGCGGGTCTGGGCCTCATCCCGCCCTTCGACCATCACGCGGATCACCGGCTCGGTTCCCGAAGGGCGCAGCACCACGCGACCCTCGCTTCCCAGGCGCCGCTCGACGCGCTTTACCGCGTCCTGCACGGCCGGCACACCGGCCAGATCGAAGCGACGGGCCACCTGAACGTTCAGCAGCACCTGCGGGAACTTGCGCATCGCCGAAGTCAGCTCGGCCAGCGACTTGCCGGTCTGCTTCATGACCGCGAGCACCTGCAGCGCGCTCACCAGGCCGTCGCCGGTGGTGGTTTTGTCCAGGCAGACGATGTGTCCGGAGGTCTCGCCACCGAGATTGCCGTGGGTCTCGCGCAGCAGCGACAGCACGTAGCGATCGCCCACCGGTGCACGGCGGAATTCGAGGTCCGCCGCACGCAGCGCCAGCTCGAGTCCGAGGTTGCTCATCACGGTGCCGACCACCGGCCCGCGCAGCATCCCGGCCTGCTGCAGGGCGCGCGCAATGACGTACAGCAGCTGGTCGCCGTCGACGATGCGTCCGAGGTGATCGACCATCACGAGGCGATCGCCGTCGCCGTCGAGAGCGAGGCCGACGTTCGCGCGCACGCCGGGTACCGTCAGCTGCAGCAGGTCCGGCGCCATGGTGCCGCAGCCGTCGTTGATGTTGCGTCCGTTGGGTGAGCAGCCGATCGGTACGATCTCCGCGCCGAGGTCGGCGAGAATGCGCGGGCCCACCTTGTAGGCCGCGCCGTTGGCGCAGTCGATGACGATCTTCATGCCCGACAGATCCAGGCCGGGCGGCAGCGTCGAGGCGCAGAACTCCTGGTAGTAGGTGCGCGAACGGTCGGCGCGCGTGGCACGCCCGAGGTTGCGCGAGGTGCGGGTGAGCGGCGCCTGCTCGAGCTCGCTCTCGATCCGCTCCTCGAGCTCGTCGGACAGCTTGGCCCCGGAAGCGTCGAAGAACTTGATGCCGTTGTCGTCGTACAGGTTGTGCGAGGCGCTGATCACCACGCCGAAGTCGCACTCGAAGCGGCGTGTCATGTAAGCGATACCGGGCGTCGGCAGCGGGCCGATCAGCATGACATCCACGCCGGCGGCCACGAACCCGGCCTCCAGTGCCGACTCGAACATGTAGCCCGAGAGGCGCGTGTCCTTGCCGATCAGTACGTTCCCGCCTGTGGGGGCCAGCACGCGCGCCGCGGCGCTGGCCAGTTGCAGAGCAAAATCCACCGTCATCGGGTGCTCGCCCACCCGCCCTCTGACTCCATCGGTTCCGAAGTATCGACGACCCATGCAACTCCCCCGCCGCCTTACACGGCCCGCCCGCCACCGACCGCCGCCGCGACAGCCAGCGCATCCACCGTGGCGGCCACGTCGTGCGCGCGGATGATACGCGCCCCGTGCAACGCCGCGATCACCGCGAGGGCGACGCTCCCAAACACGCGCTCGCCTGGCGGGCGCTCGGTGAGTGTGCCGAGCATCGCCTTGCGCGACAAGCCAACCAACACCGGTACGCCGTCCGCCGCCAGCTCCCCGAGACGCCGCAACACAGTGAGATTGTGCTCCAGGTTCTTGCCGAAGCCGAACCCCGGATCGACGCTGAGACGATCGGCTGGGATGCCGGCCGCACGGCAGGCCGCCACGCGTGCGGCCAGGAACGCGCGCACTTCGCTCACGACATCGTCGTAGTGCGGAGCAAGCTGCATGGTGCGCGGCTCGCCGTGCATGTGCATCAGGCACAGCGCGCAGCCGCTCGCCGCCGCCGCCGCCATTGCGCCCGGCTCGCGCAACGCTCGTACGTCGTTGATGAGCCCGGCACCGGCGGCCGCCGCGGCCCTCATCACCTCGGGCCGGCTGGTATCGACCGAAATCACCGCGCTCACCGCGGCCCGCAGACGCTCGATCACCGGCACTACCCGCCGGAGCTCCTCGCGGGTGTCGACCGGTTCCGCTCCCGGCCGTGTGGACTCCCCGCCCACATCGATCAGCGCGGCGCCCTCGGCCGCCATGCGCCGCCCCTGCTCCACCGCCGCCTCCACGGAGAAAAAGCGGCCGCCGTCAGAGAACGAATCCGGCGTCACGTTCAGCACCCCCATGACCACCGGGGCGCTCAGATCGAGCGTCTTGTCAGCACAGCGCAGCTGAACCGGCGGGGAGGACATGGCGTGCAGCGGCTGCGACCTGCAGTGCGGGGGCGACTCACGCGCCGCGGCGAGAGAAGGGAGGATGGCTGCGAGCAGCGGGACTCAGTGCTGCGCCGCAGGCGTCACCGGCGTCCCCGCCGGCGCCGGCGCCGTCGGCGGCCGGTTGGACAGCGAGTCGTCCCAGCCCGCGGGCGGCTTGGGCGTCTTGCCCGCCATGACGTCCTTGAGCTGCTCCTCGTCGATGGTCTCGTACTTCATGAGCGCATCGGCCATGAGGTGCAGCCTCTCGAGCGAGGTGGTGAGGATCTGGCGCGCCCGCTGGTAATTGCTCTCGATGACACGGCGCACTTCCTCGTCGATCGCGTGCGCGGTGACATCGGACACCTGCTTGTGCTGCGTGACGCTGCGGCCGAGGAACACCTCGCCGGTCTCCTCCGAGTAGGTGAGTGGACCGAGCTTGTCCGACAGCCCCCACTTGGTGACCATGTTGCGTGCCAGTTCGGTGGCACGCTCGATGTCGTTCGAGGCGCCGGTGGTGACGGATTCGGGGCCGAAGATCAGCTCTTCCGCGATGCGGCCGCCGAACAGCGTAGCGATGGCGCTCTCCAGGCGGCGCTTGGAGAAGCTGTAGCGATCCTGCTCCGGCAGGAACTGCGTCACGCCCAGCGCGCGGCCACGCGGAATGATGGTGACCTTGTACACCGGGTCGTGCTCCGGCACGGTCATGCCGACGATCGCATGACCGGCTTCGTGATAGGCCGTCATGCGCTTTTCCGCCTCGCTCATGACCATGGAGCGCCGCTCGGTGCCCATCATGATCTTGTCCTTGGCACGCTCGAACTCGTCCATGCCGACGATGCGCTTGTTCGCGCGTGCAGCGAACAGCGCCGCCTCGTTGACCAGGTTGGCGAGGTCGGCGCCGGAGAAACCGGGTGTGCCGCGCGCAATGAGCGCCGGCTTCACGTCATCGGCCAGTGGCACGCGCCGCATGTGCACCCGCAGGATCTGCTCACGGCCGCGTACGTCGGGCAGCGGCACCACTACCTGGCGGTCGAAGCGACCCGGGCGCAGCAGCGCCGGGTCGAGCACGTCCGGACGGTTGGTAGCGGCGATGACGATGATGCCCTCGTTGCCCTCGAAGCCGTCCATCTCCACCAGCAGCTGGTTCAGGGTCTGTTCGCGCTCGTCGTGGCCGCCGCCAAGCCCGGCTCCGCGGTGCCGGCCGACCGCGTCGATCTCGTCGATGAAGATGATGCACGGCGCGTGCTTCTTCGCCTGCTCGAACATGTCGCGGACGCGCGAAGCGCCGACACCGACGAACATCTCCACGAAGTCGGAGCCCGAAATGGTGAAGAAGGGCACCTTGGCCTCGCCGGCGATGGCGCGGGCCAGCAGTGTCTTGCCCGTCCCGGGTGAGCCCACCATGAGCACGCCCTTGGGGATCTTGCCGCCAAGCTTCTGGAACTTGCCCGGGTCTTTCAGGAAGTCGACGATCTCGCCCACTTCCTGCTTCGCTTCATCGACGCCGGCCACGTCCGCGAAGGTGACGTTCACCTGGTCCTCGCCCAGGAGCCGCGCGCGGCTCTTGCCGAAGGACATGGCCCCCCGGCCCCCGGAGGCTCCCTGCATCTGCCGCAGCATGTACAGGAAGACCAGTATCAACAGCAGGGCCGGCGCCATCTGCAGGAACAGCTGCCCGATGAAGTTCGGCTGCTTCGGCGCGCGCCCTTCGATCTGCACGTGCGCCTTGTCCAGCGTGCCGATCAGCGCGGTGAAATCCGTTTCGGGGTTGAACGTCTTGAAAGTGGATTTGTCCTTGCGCTCCCCGTAGATCATCTCGCCCTGCAGCACGACCGACTGGACGCGATCGGCCTTCACATCGTCGAGGAAGGTCGAGTAGGGGATGTCCTGAGGCTGCCCTACCGTGGGCATGTAGCGGCTGAACACGGCCAGCAGCACGAGCACGATGACCACCCACAGCAGGATGTTCTTTGTCAAATCGTTCAAAGGCTTCCGTCCTCTTCAGGCGCTCGGCTTCTTGCCCAAAAGCACGCTACACCAAGCGAAACTGCATGGCCAGTAAATAGATCTCCGGGCTGCGCGAGCGTGACGCCTGGGGCTTCACCAGCTTCACCTTGCCGAACCTGCCCCGCGCGCCCTGCACGAACTGCTGAAATCCCGCACCCTGGAAGACCTTGATCAGGGCAGCGCCGCCCGGCTTCAAGACGCGCTGCGACATATCAAAGGCCAGCTCCGCCAGGTAGATCGAACGGGGCTGATCGATGGCGTCCACGCCGCTCAGGTTGGGTGCCATGTCCGAGAGCACGATGTCCACCTCCCGGCCCGGCAGCAAGCCGAGGACGGAATCGAACACCTGCTCGTCCCGGAAGTCTCCCTGCACGAACTCCACCCCGGGCAGCTGAAGGATGGGCAGGATGTCGGTAGCGATCACCCGGCCCTGGCTTCCGACCCGCCGGGCGGCGTACTGGCTCCACGCTCCCGGGGCCGCTCCCAGGTCGAGGCACACTCGCCCGGGCCCGAGGAGCTTCTCACGCCGGTCTATCTCCTCGAGCTTGAACACGGCTCGTGAGCGCCACCCCTCCGTCTGTGCGCGTCGCACGAAGGGATCCGCGAAATGCTCCCTGAGCCAGCGGCTGCTGCTGCGTGAGCGTTGGCTCATGAATTTTAGTTGCCCATCGGGCCTCTCCTACCCCGAAGACATGAAGCGGCCCGATCGAGCGACCCGGGCACACGGGCGTGCCCGCCGCCCCAAGCGCTTGAGAATTAGGGGCCCTCTGCCGCGCATAAGTTCCACCTCATTACAATGGGCCGGTGCAGAGCGTTGCGCACCCTCCTTCTACACCGGCGCCGGAGCTGTCCGAGCGCCAGCGCCGACACCTGCGCGCGCTGGCGCACGCCCTCAAACCCGTGATCCGTCTGGGGAATGCGGGGCTGACCGAGGCCGTCGCCAGCGAGACCACGCGCGCCCTCAACGATCATGAGCTCATCAAGGTGCGTGCCCCCGGCGGCGATCGGACCAGGCGCAATGAGCTGTTCGCCGCACTTGCCAGCCGAACCGGCAGCGCGCTCGTACATCGCATCGGTAACGTGGCGGTGCTGTACCGCCCGCACCCCGAGCTGCCGCGCATCCTGATTCCGGACGGGTAGTCCTGCTACGTGAACCGCACCGCGACGATCTCGTACGAGCGCGTGCCGCCGGGAGCCTCCACGTCCACCACCTCGCCCTCGGACTTGCCGACCAGTGCCCGGGCAATGGGCGAGCTGACCGAGATGCGCCCGGCGCGGATATCCGCCTCGTCTTCCCCGACTACCTGATACACGACGCGTGCACCACCGGCCTGGTCCTCGAGCTCCACCGAGGCACCGAACACCACCTTGCCGGTGTTGGCCAGCTTGGCCGGATCGATGACCTGCGCGTTCCCGAGCTTGTGCTCGATATCCTTGATGCGTCCTTCGATGAATCCCTGCTGCTCGCGCGCCGCGTGATACTCGGCGTTCTCGGACAGATCGCCGTGTCCGCGCGCCTCCGCGATCGCCCTGATGATGTTGGGACGCGCCTCGGACTTCAGACGCTTGAGCTCCGCGCGCAGCGCCTCCGCGCCGCGCAGCGTCATCGGCGTGCGCGTCATGTCCCGAGCGCCTCGTTGTGCAGATCCTGCAGGCGGTGCACCTCGACCTCGTCGAGGTGATCGAGCGCCTCGCAGGTCGCCAACCCCGCCGCGAGCGTGGTGTAGTAGGTCACGCGGTGGTGCACGGCCTCGCGACGGATCGAGTTGGATTCGCGGATGGCCTGCTTGCCTTCGGTGGTGTTCACGATGAGATCGATCTCGTCGTTCTTGATCATGTCGACGATATGCGGCCGTCCCTCGCGCACCTTGTTCACGCGGCGGCAGGCGACCCCGGCCTGGGCGAGCGTGCGCGCCGTCCCCTCGGTCGCCACCACCTCGAAACCGCGCTCGATCAGTTTCCTGGCCAGCTCGACCGCCGGCACCTTGTCGCGATCGCGCACGCTGATGAAGCACACACCCTGGCGCGGCAACACCACGCCCGAGGCTGCCTGAGCCTTGGCGTAGGCTTCGCCGAAGGTCCGCCCGGTGCCCATCACCTCCCCGGTCGACTTCATCTCGGGACCCAGGATCGGGTCGGCCTCGGGGAACTTGATGAACGGGAAAACTGCCTCCTTCACGGAGAAATAGGGCGGCACGCGCTCGACCGCACCCATCAGCTGCCTGAGCTTGTGTCCGGTCATGACACGCGCGGCGATCTTCGCCAGCGGGAGCCCCGTGGCCTTGGAGACGAACGGCACGGTGCGCGAGGCGCGCGGGTTCACTTCCAGCACGTAGATCACGCCCGCCTGGATGGCGAACTGGATGTTCATCAGTCCCACCACGTTCAACGCCCGCGCGAGTTTGCGCGTCTGCTCGCGCAGCTCGGACTGCATCTCGCGCGTGAGGCTGTTGGGCGGGAGCGAGCAGCCCGAGTCGCCCGAGTGCACCCCGGCCTGCTCGATGTGCTCCATGATGCCGCCGATCAGCACGTCCTCACCGTCACACACCGCGTCCACGTCGATCTCGGTGGCGACGTCGAGGAAGCGATCGAGCAGCACCGGGCTGTCGTTCGACACCTGCACCGCGTGCGCCATGTAGGTGCGCAGGTCCTCCTCGGTGAACACCACCTCCATGGCGCGCCCGCCAAGCACGTAGCTTGGACGCACCACCAGCGGGAACCCCACCTCGCGCGCCAGCCTGACCGCCTGCTCCTCGGTGCGG
>Ga0123355_10005010_pt1 | contig 19281 bp, 15 predicted proteins | sample TergutEmb28metaG_3_FD_89872 | JGI IMG/M metagenome (GOLD analysis project Ga0123355, IMG submission 89872) | Embiratermes neotenicus P1 segment gut microbial communities from Petit-Saut dam, French Guiana - Emb289 P1 | ecosystem: Host-associated > Arthropoda: Insects > Digestive system > Gut ... | reverse complement strand
ATACCACCCCAACCAGCCACACCGAAACTCCAACACACATCGAAACAAGAACCCACAACCAATGTGGTGATACAATAGAAAAGTCGCAGGCTCCTCATGATGGATGTATTAATGTCTGAAACAGAAGAAGTGAAATAAAACTTAATAAATTTTGACATCAAGTTGGTCTCTTATTCTTCAACTGTGCAGGAAAATATTTTATTTAAATGACATTTTTTATAAAAATATGAGGGTTGCCCATAACGTTTTGCAACACTTTCTGTACTTCATTGAAAATCAGCAGATTTCTGAATGTGAACAACATAATTGATGCTGTAGTATATTCATATGTGATGGCTTTTTGGGTTCCATGAAGCCTGACTGACTGTCACAAAACTGTGTGGAAAAGGGGTGAGTTCAGATTTTCCCCCCCATTATGAGGCTGGTGGTGAAAGCTTTTTTAAGTGTTGTCATTGGGGATGAAACACGGATCCGTCACCTTGAACTGCAGACAAGAGGACAGTCACTGGAATGGCATCATCCAACTTCTCGGAAGAAGAAAAACTTTAAGGTTACCCCTTCAGCAGGGAAAGTCATGGCCACTATTTTGGGGGATGCAGAGGGGCTGATTTTGGTAGTCATTGTGTTATATGGTAAAACCATTAGCTCAGATCTGTACATTCAGACTCTTAAAAACTTTGCAGAAGCTTTCCAGGAAAGTTTGATTTTAAAAAAAAATGTTGCTGAAATCCGTCAGCATGACAACATATGACCACACACAAGTCTGGAAGCATAGGAAGCAGTTACAAAGCTCAGACAGACTGTTCCTGCCCACCCATCATATAGCCCAGATCTCGTTGCCACAGATTTCCACCTCTTTGGAACCCTCAAAGATGCCATGCATGGGACGAAGTTAGAGAGTGATGGTCTTACATTCTTGAAGAAGTGAGCAAGTGGCTACATGTACAACATCGAAACTGGTGTAGGAAGGGGAGAGATGCTCTTGTTTCTCTCTGGTACACGGCTGCTTAAGTTTGTGGAGATTAAGTAGGAAAATGAGGTGTCTAATACATGTGTCCAGTTATGCTGTGAGTAAGTTCCAAGAATTATATAATAAATTCACAGCAATATAAAAATGGTGTTGCATAACTTTTTGACAAGCTTTGTGTGATACTGTTGCACATCTGCACACTGCTGAGCAGGTTGGCACAGTAGTTTCACATCTTGCCCAACATTCAGAGGTATTTTATTTTGATATGAGCTGTAGATTGACTTTACACTCAGGATTTTTTGTGTGATTTTCCTCAGTCACTGCAGTCGAATGCTAGACAATTGCATAAAGTATGCCATGACCATTTGTTGTGCATTCTTACAAATTTATGTGGGATTGATAAGGCATTCTTTTAACTGGGTATGTTGAGTTGATGACTGGGACAATGCCCCATTAAATGTACACCGTTTGTATCCAAAAGTAAATGTCCTGCAGTGGACATTTAAATTTAATAGTGCTTCGGCAGGTAGCAGAAGTCTGATATTTCAAAGAATGTATGCTGAAGGTTAAACAACACACTGTTGTAGTTATAGCACCAGTCTACTTAATGTACTGCAGTCAGACTGTCTATGATTGTAATGATAGGACCCTGTAGTGAGATGATTGTTTTGATTTTGACAGCTTTATCTTCCTGCTGCCCCAACATTTGCATTCTACAATTGATCCCGAAGAGTCAGGATATGAACAGTATGTGCAGGACGCAGACAGGCAGTATCAGGCCTGCATTGCGCGATGTGCATGCTATGCGTGGCCAAGTGAAGCGACCTTTCCTGAGCTGGCCGAGTATGACGATACAGGTAGCTCTGATTCACGTCCTGAAGCTGACCATGGTTACCAGTTCTATGAAGGCCCATTTCTGCGGATGCTGTTCACTCGACTCGTGCGTCTACCATACCAGGTGAGGAGACTGCCCTGAAGTACGTGGGTAAACATAGGTGGAACAGTTTTGACTGGTCTCTTATCCTGCCTTCTTTATATTATTAAAAAAAAAACAGGCTTATGAGGATCTGTGTGAGCATGTGTGTGTGTGTGCATGTGCGTGCGTGCAAGCATGGGAGCATATGAGCATACGACCACCAGTTCCTCCAAACAAACTTTGAATGAGCCAGTTGATGGATTTAACCATAACTTGGTATAAATCTTGTACCATTTACTGAAAATCAGTGATATGAGTTGAGATCACTTCAGCTTCATGCACTTGGGGCACCCAAAAGGCAGATTCTGTTACTTTCAATGCTGATTGCCAGAGAAGACCCAACAGTTTTACAATGACTCTGGTCAGTTGATGGAGGGTGCTTTTTTTTTCGCTTTTCTTTTTTTCTTTCCTTTCCCTTTCTTCTTCCTTCCCCCCTCCTTTTTCCTTTTTTATTTTGTTTTTTTCTCTTTTTTGTCTCCTTTTTTTCTCATTCCTTCCCCCCCCCATCTTTGGCAGATGTGGTGTGGATCTTTGAGGTAATATCTGACACATTAAATAGTGACATCATCTACACTTCATTAATAACTTCTTCACAAAAATAAGATGGTGAAAATCTCTGTAGTAGAAATATGAGTATTCTGTGCTACTCCTTACTCTGTATTTGGAGGTGTCGTGGTTTGTGCGACTGAGCAGATTTGTGCTGTTGCTCTGTTCACATGTTCTAAGGATACTGTAAACAAAATATCCAACAACCATTTTAATTCATGCCAAGTGTAAATGTATCCGAAACAGAAAGTTTGATGTTGAGATTTTCTGCCACCAGAGAGGAGCAGCTGTGGCACCATGATTGTTAAGTTGGCTTTTTTAGAACAGAACAGACCAACTAAAAATAATGTAAGTACTCCTACATGTTGGCCTGGATAATAAACTGCACAAGATGCAGGTTGCATACATCAAAATTCCGGTTGCAGTTGTGACCTGATACGCGGTTTATTTATCGAGCCTTGTGTTAAGAATGTGCTTATGTTCTAACCCTGAAAAAGTGCAGGTAAATCCACAAGGCCTCTGTTGTTAATGTAATGACCACAAGACAGCGAGGGTTTGATGCTGTGTGGCTGGTGCACAAACCAGAGCCACTTGTATAAGACTATGTCAACAATCAGATTCTACCTGTACCATGCCTGTATAGTCTTAACATTAATTAACTTCATTATCAATAATCAGGAAATTTTTCAAACAATTTCATCTATATACTGTATTAGCCCTTTGACGCCTAACGACCACTATAGTGGTTGTACCGCACCGCTAACCTCTAAACGTTGCATTTTATATATTTATTCAACAAATATAGGTACTGAATATTTTAAACACGGTATTTACTGTCCGTTTTTATTCTCTTCAAAATGCAGTTTGTTTCATAATTCTAACATATTTGGTTCCTGTTTTATTCAAATTTTATATACAGGATGTGCTAAAATTTTAAAAAATAATTCCGGTGCCAAAAGGTTAATACAAGGAGAAAGCATTTTACACTGTAAATTTGTATATGTGTATTTATGATTTGTTCCACATCCTACTGTCTTTATGACACACCTGTAGATCCATGGCACGTATGTATGTGTGACATTGAAGATGGTGAATCAAAGTACTGTACAATAGGGAATTTCTTGTCACAAACTTTCATGGGCACTAAGGAGACACTGTTAGGGCTTGCCTCTAGTAATAATTGAGTTTTTGATATGTATGGAGCATTGGACTAAATTTCTTATTACAGAGCCCAAAGATTTATATGGTCATTACAAAATCTGATCATTGGATTCATACGATTTCACATCGTCTGTTTCACCAAGGTGTATTTTAATATAATGCTACAGCTTTTGCCTGTGTCTCATGTACCATCTGTTCTCTTTTCCAACTAAAATTTTTGTGTAGTCTTTGTAATTTCCTCTTATCATTCTCCCCCGTCTCTTGCATCCTGTAACATATAATATTAGGCAAAGAGTACAGATTGTGAGGTTCCTTCCTCTTTATGTGATTTTCACTTTTGTTACAGCCTTACGAAATCAACCTCCAGCTGACAGGACTCGTTTCTCGCCTGGCCATGTTACCTCACCCATATGTCCATGAATACCTCTTAAATCCCCTACTGCCATTGCGTAGTGAAGCCACCTCCTTGTTTTCAGTGCTTCAGCTGGTAGCACAGGAGCTAGTGAGCCAGGTCCCTGCAATGAAAAACTACAGACGTCTGCTGTATAGCACAAGACAGAAATTGTTGGGTGATGGACGTGACATGCAGTAAGTAGTACTGTCGATACCTGCAGCTTCAACTCCTCCTCCTCCTCCCCCCACCCACCCACCAAAGAGGGGGAGGGGGGGTGATGGAGGATTTGATGCTGTTTTGCCGGACATTTGTTCCTGGCATTTCAAGACAGTGTAGTGGTCTCATTTTCAGGGGTTCAGATTTCCAAAATAAATTCTTCTTGGAATTTCTTACTTTGTGGGCATATTGACCCTTGAATGTTAGACCACTGTGTTGTGTCAGGTCACTGGGAAGTGATTACCCAGTAATGTTTGATATCTCAAAAGAGCCACAACCACAGTTAGATCATTTGGTAATTATTTTAATTTCACAGTAAAAACTGAAGGTACATGAATTACATAGTATTGTGAATTTGGCAGTGATACCCAGTTCTTGTTTGTACCATTTCAAGTCCTAATACTAGGTGTAACTTGTTGGTTTACTTGCATAGAGAAGAAAGCAGTAGTCTGCTAGAAAGCATGGTGGTTCTGGAAGAATTCTGTAAGGAGCTGGCAGCCATTGCCTTTGTCAAGTACCATCATTCGTCCTGAAGATGGCAGCGCCTCCCTGACCATCTGCAGTAATAGCATCTGGTCAACAAGGGAAGAAACTTCAGGGATTTCAGTCTGGAAAAATGAACGGGCATTCCACAGATAACTAGTCAATTGTTCCATGATAGTCTGGAGTCATCATTTAAATGAGTTCGGTTCTTAAAGATTGCCTTAACAAGTACCAGCCATATATTCTGAATCATTATGGCAGTAAAGTGAGTATAAAATACAAAATGTACCTTTCGTGTATTTTATCTTTTCACATTTGGCCAGTAGCAGATGTAGCACTCGCTTTAGAGCATTTTTTGATTGGTTGTAATCAGAAAATGGTGACAGTCCATTGAGTTCACATTCACCCATCTTTATACATGATCTGCTTGCAGCAGTACATGACATGAAGCTCCTGACAGCCTGAAACAGTGGTAAATATGAAGGAGTTTTGGCATAATGTTCCCTGATGAAGAGAAAACATGAAAGTATTAATTGAGTTGCTTTTTCTGGTCCCTTAAATTAAGCAAAATCCATTACAGATTTTGATCATTGTCAGGCTTCAGCTGACTTATATGGCATTTTCCTCATAATTATCCTGAATTGGGGTTAGCCAGGCGAACAGTGCTATGTTTCAACAGTCTAATGATAATGATGAAGTTTAGACTATTTTGGAGCTTAGACAATGTTTTGGAGTTTAACAAAATGGGCATCACATTGTTGTGAAGCATCAGGTACCAATTACTGAAGCTGCACTGTTCCCACTAAATTCGAACGAAATGATGCAGTGTTCCTGATTTTCGTAGCATTTGCGTGCTGGGTTGCTTATATTTTCATGCAAGCCTCCTGTTGGCAATTCAGATTATCAAAGTTCCTGGGATTCAGATTCCAGTACGCTTCAAATGGGATGTTCCACAGAGAGAAAAATATTGCCCTCCGAACACTTTTCAGGCTGCTTGCAATTTAATATTCCCAGTGGGGAAGAAAGTGACGACCTGAGAAGAACCAGTCGAAAAGAACCAAGATTGCTTGGTTTCTCCTTTTGTATCAAACTTGCAACTGCAACAAAACAAAAGGAAGAGATGAAGGGGATGTGGAAAGAAACTCTGCTGGCATGTTTTGAGCTGACATCTCTGTCTGGCACAGACCACAACCCTTAAAGTGTTGAAGGATTTAAAGTCTCATTTCAGCCAGTAGTTGATGTAAGTAGTTTTTTAGAGATTCTCATGGCTCCCCAGATGTTCCAGAAGGGAGGAATCATGAAAATACTTTGAGCAGTATCACTTGCAAGGAGAAAAGAATATTCTTGGTGAAACAGTACATTTCCAGTATTCAGCCTGTAAGTACAGAGTCACATGAAATGAGAAACAAACTGTTTTTGTTTCTTCAAAGTTATTAACCTTGATTGCAGCATGAGTTCTGTACCTTGGTAAAAGCTGCACACAACAGTATTTGAAGGCATTCAAAGTTACTGCCTTTGATTTGGTGGTTACTTTCTTTTTGGTGTCCTTGTGTCTCTGAATTATCGTCTAAGGTAAGGTCTTACAATAGGAACTTGGGAAAAAGAATGATTGCTGATGCAAAGTCAGATAAATAACCTGGGTGGCTGAACACCACAGTGCTTCCCTGCATTTCAGAATGAGCTGATCCATGAGATTGTACAAAACACATTCTGGGCAGATCTTCCTTTCTCCCAGTTCTTAAAGAGTCTGATGAATCCCATGTAGTATACACTTGATCTGCAATCATTCCATACACAGTTTTGGACATTTCATTTGCTTCTGTAGCATTTTTCTGAGTTGGAAACAAAATTTGATGCTCACTTGATAACAAAACACAGCTTATGTGTAGGGCTGCTGTGGATGAACTGATTGGACTAGAACTTTCTTTTCCCTGGTTTCTGGCAATTATGCCATGAACTGACAGATACTGACTAATATTGGGTGGTGCTTCATACCATACTTGCACAATAATATCAGTCTCAGTGCTGTGTTGTGTGTCCACATGGATCTGTATGCTTCTCTCACATAGGAACACAGGACATCTTTAACATCTTGAAACTGCTTCTGTCTTCAGAAGATCCTGCCCCTGGTGTGTTGCTAAAGAGTTATGTACATGGAGTAAAGCTTGTAACAGGGCAGTAATTGTACTTCACTTCTTGGTGGAAATCAGGCTGGGATATTACTATCAGATGCCCGGGAGGCTGCAGAATTTTGTCAATGCACACAACACTAGTCCTTGTTCTGCCATAAATTTAAGAATGGCCACTGTTATTTGCTGGTTATTTTGCCAGTACTATACATGTTTCTTGAATTGATCGGCCATATGCTTATTAATGCAGTGTTTCTTCAAAGCAAATTGATGCATTTTATCACTATGTGAGGTTCAAGACATATGTTTCTCTTTGTTAGCCAGTATTGGCCACTGCTCATGTGGAGAATGTGTGACAGTGGCAAGGAAGCTTGCCTACAAAACAATAAACACTTCCACTTTTCAGTGAAAATGAGACAGAATAGTATAGTCAGTGTAGTGAGTAGGCCACAGGTTGCACAAATCCCAGTTGCCAGGTAACCATGGCAACTAAATTTTGCATGGTGGCACCTAAGGTTGGTGGGTCTTCAGTATAGATCTTACTTCATATCACCCTTCTGGTGCCTAGAATTTTTCAGTGACTGTTAGATTTTTGAAACATTTGTGCACCCCTGGAATAGGCTACAGGTTAGATGGTGCAGGATTCAAATCCCAAGAGGGACGGGAGATTTTTCTTTTCTCCTGAACGTCCAGTATGAGTTTGGGACCCACCCAGCGCTGTGTTCAATTGGTTCTGGAGTTTTTCCTGGGGGTACAGCTGCCAGGACATGAAGGTGAACACTCAACCTCTGTCTAGTGCTAGGATTAACAATGAGTGAAGCTGTGCAACTACTCCGTCCTGTGTGCCTTCATAGCATGGATGTGGACAGCTGTACCTTCTTGCCTTTTTTGTGAAACTGGAAACCACTGATATAATATGTTTTCTTCATTAGTAACTTTCATCTCAACCATAAGAAAAATACTGAGTATTTGAATGGGGTTTGGTAGAGAGATACTTTCCTAGATGTCTGTTTTGAAAGTAATGTTGTCCTCCCTTGTACATTCTATCACAAATACGTTTGTCTTTATGCGTGCTGACAACCATGTATTTTTAGTTTTTGCCAGTGGATACTGACTCTTCTCTTTCAGGACTTCTCTCTTCATCCATCAGGTAACATCTTGTTTGCCAGTTCTCCACATTAGGCTTTTCCTTTTGACTGTGTAATCATGAGAAATTGCATGTTCTTGTTTTGTATTTTTGTGTTTGCAAGCTGTTAATTAAGCTTTCAACAACATGGATTTTTTAAATTGAACTTACATCATGCTATTGCCACTGGTCTGGTTTAACTGTTTCTTCTCTCCCCTCCATTACTGCTGAGAATTGATTCATTTACAGTTTTTATGGCTGGCACTTCTAAGTTTTAGAAAGTATGATTATATCACATATATAGAGAATTTGATATCTGTAAAAATTTTGGGGTTGTTAGTTAAATGGAAACTTATGACAATGATGTACACACCTAATTGTAAATCCTGATGTGTAAACATATGTTTTAATTACTTGTGCTTGGATAGGCCAATTAAATTGATTAAGTCTGTCGTGTATTTTTGGCGTGTTGCATAGTTACTGTACTTAAGTTATGTCCAGTATACTGCACGATGTAACAGTTACTTCTTGTGAGTTTAACTTGTGAGATCAGTATTATATTTTATTGAAGTTAGATATATTTTGTTTATCAATATTAATCTTAAAAATAGTAATTGCTGACGTGAAAAGTCTCGCCTTATGAATGCTGAGGTCTCGGTACACTGAAGCCGTCAGTGGAGTGTTGAACTTACATACAGGATGTAACTGGATAATTTATAAAAACTTCCAGAGGTAGTGGGGTCAACAGGGGGCAATTTGAGGCAGGGAACATTCAGTGAAAAATGCCACCATATTGAAATTGGTGTTGGTACAGCAGCTGGGAGGCAGGCAGCCTGACTTCAGAGATCTGCTATTTTTTTTTTACTTGTTTGAATCATTTTCAGAAATTCTTATTGGTTGTACATTGTGTATAGAATTTTTAATGGTATTATTTTCAATTATTTGACAAAGTATGTTCAGAGTGGTAGACACTGACCTCATTACAGGCAGTGTAGCAATGCCAAGGTACCTGGTCTGTTCTGGACAGTTCACGTGCTGCTGGAATTCGAGCAAACAGGTCCTGTTCAGTTCCACAGGGATATCGTAAATGAGTCTCACAGGGTGACCTCAGAGTCACAGTACCAGTGGTGATTTGGTACAGAAGAGACGTTTCTGACCCTATGTTTCTGGTCTCAAATTACTCCACGTACAACCCGTGAAAGTTTGTAAGAACTATTCAGTTACACTCTGTCAAAGTCCTTGAACTCTTTGATCACTTTTGAAACTAGGAATTAGTAGAAGGCTTATTTACTCATCGTGTGTTACCATGCACTTTGAACATTTAGTTTAGATGTGTTTCTTCTTTGTTGACAGTTACAGTTTTTAAAGAGACTGTCATATACAGTAATTTAACAGTCTGTGGTTTCAGGTGCTTTAGAAAATCAGGATTTGTATGACTTCTTTTTGTTACCTCTTCATTTACTGCAGCGGTATATGCACAGTAGAAGTGTCCAAGCAGTGCAATTTTTAAATACTCGAGACATTACCCCAAGTTAAATATGACTGTCAGCCTTGTAGTGTCAGGCAGTTTAAAATCCAGTTCCCATACAATAAAACTTATGATTATTGATTTTCTTTTGATATCTAGTCAGCAGTATTCTTTCCTTCCTTTGTATATATGTAAAAGTTAGCCGTATATTCCAGCACATACATTTTCGTTGTGTTCAGTATTATGTTTTGTTGAAGTTAAATATATTTTATTATTGTTGATAATATTGCAACTGCAGTTCTAAGTTACGTAAAATAAACTTGTACCTGCTGTGAAGAATGCATTTGCTACAGAACAGTGCTTTGTGCTTTGAAAAGTGAAACTCACAACACAAAATGATCTGCAGTGAGTCACTATTGTCTTGTTATTATTAAAGGTGGTCTTAAGCAGGAGGCTGTTTTTGTGATATCTGTTTATAAAGTTTCATTTTGTAAATTTAGGGTAAGAGAAAGCTGCTCAGATACCAGAGTTGCAGAATTATTCCAGTTTTGTAAGTTACAACTGTTGATAATGGGCATTTGTATCCTTCAGTACAGCATTAATGCACCCTGGAATGGACTTGTATTTTCATGTGATGGAATACTTGCACGTTAATACTAAGTGTACATGCAGGTCCACATAATCTTGTAGAAGGAGGTTGTATGAAGTTTATGAAAATAATACGTGTAAAACTATCGTATCATAACCAACTAAATGCACATTCTTAGTGTGTAATTTTATAGGTAAAACATTACATCTCCAACATATTTTGATCTTTTCATAGATCATCATCAGGGAGACCATATATCAGTAAGTATAAAACATGAAATGTAGTAAAACTTTTAAAATTACACTAATACACTGCAGTAAGCATATCTTGAACAGTGTACAGAAGCCCCATGCCAACCATTGTTCCATTTTGTCTCCAAGATGCTGAACAATCGGAGTTCCACGTAACTATGTGGTTACATCTGCTTTGCATGAGATCATCTGCATTCCACACACTGTACTTCTGTATGCTGTTCAAAATACCAAATCTTACTAGTGTACTAGTATAAATTTAGAAATTTTAGTGTCCTTCATGTTTTATACTGAGTGATTGAGGTATGATCTCCCGGCTGATCTGTGAAAGATCGAAACATGTTGGAGATGTAATGTTTTGACTATAAAATTACACATTAACATTGAGAATTTAGTTGGTTATAATACAATAGTTTATCAAATAATGCAGGGATTGATTATGATGATGATGATGATGATGAACCCTGTAAAGTATGGAATAGTGTTGAAATTAAATGAACATAAAATTTTAATTCCAGTTTAATCATGTAGAGGAGGAGATAAGTCAGGTATATCCTAATAATAACATACTGTGGTAATTAATAACTTGTAGAATATACTGGGCAGTACCCCATAAATGGGTCAGAAAGTGGAAAGAAAAATATAATTTGTACTTGCTTACAGAGAGGTCAAGGTATCTCTGTTCATATGTATTACCCCCTGAAGGACCTTGGCAGTAAATGTAGGTGGATGTTCACACGCTCTGTGCTGATACATCAACCGTCAAGGTGTCTGAGCTCCTGCATATGAGTTCCAAAGTATACTGGTATGGCCAGAGTGGTTCTTGGCACGATTCAATAAATGAACATTAGTATATGCCTCCAAAGCAGTTAAAAGTGTTAATCACTCCACTGATAAATGTTAGTAGTGTTCGTAGTTTGTTATGTGCTCTTGTAATATTACTTTGCTCCTTGTTCTTCACCCACGAGAATGTAATTGTTTGACCCAGAATGGTATATGATAGGGCACTTCGTGTTGTTCTGTAACATTCTTCACAACACCAGTTTTACATTAGGTTTGTGTGGTTTTTAATAAGTGGATTTTCACAGTTAAGTTCCTCCACTGAAATTAATTTTATCATAGTTCTATATTTATAGTGTTCTTTTTGTGACAGTTTATGAAGTGGAATCAGAAATGTTGTGAATTATGTTCTCTGCTTTTCCTGTTGTAACAGATCCACACTGTACAGAATATGGTGAATTGCAAACTGTACATGTGGAGACTTGTCAGATGATAGAACTCAGCAATAATGGAAATGAGGACAAGTTTTCATAGTGTTCAGCTGCAAGGTTGTAATGTCAGTTGCATCACATCATAACATACATAACAGAAATGCTATGTACAAAAAACATAGCGACACTAGTGTCTTAAGAAGCTCTTTTCCTTATAATTTACACAGTATTTGAGATCACATCTGACCGTATCTTGAAAGTTAGACTACAGTAGAAATTATAAGAAAAGTTGTGCAATTTATTTTCCACCCGTTTTAATATACGGTTGCATAAGGATGGTTCATTGCATTCAAGCACCAGAAACAAAATCCATGCATTTGTTTCTCACATTTGCATTTCCTTTAAGCACGAGTATAAATACAGGACCAGAAAAAGTGAGTGAAGAAAGACATGGTATTGTCTCCTCCCCACCTCCTGGTGCCATAAAATGGCAGCAGTGACTTGTGTATTGCCACTGACAGAAGCAGAAAACAAAATACTACTGCTCCCAGTTAATTTATGTTGTGCACTTTACATAGATGAAACATCAGAAACAGAAAGGTATCCAGAGTGTGTAAAGCTAGTCTTTGCTTAAATATGAGAGCATTGTTTTTCAAAAGGCTTGCTTTTCTGTTATATCTTTAGTGTCAATTAAGACTTTTGTCAGTTCTTCCAATTTGATGTATGTTACGACAATTCTGATTTGAATTTTAAGTAAATACATATTGCCAGTACTTCCTTTTCTAGACCATTGTCATTTATGCAGTACTGCAGTCAGCATCTAATATGACAATAAATATAGTGCAGCACACCTAAACTATGCCAGTATTTAAAACACCTCATAACTGATGTATGTACAGTAGTAAATTCAGTAAGGTCACATTCTGTTCTGCATATGTCAAATGCTGGATGGAAGATGGGGATTTTAATGGGTTTCAGAGAACCTGATGGGTCAGTTATGTGGGAGTTCTGTACCTTATTCTTTTTGAACTGGCATACTGTTCAGACTGCTCAGACTGATTCACACATGTTGAAATGAAACCTAAAGTAAAGTATGTATAGGTATAAACTTGTTGGATAAGCTGCACATTTGCAGGGGTCTAAAACAAGGAATTGCCTCTTTGCCATTGCGTCTGAACTTTTATATGCCCTGAGGAATATTCCAGAGTATCTGGATGGACTGGTATTGCATGGGAACATTGACTTCTGATCAGTGCTGTGTACAGCACTGTACTGGATTAAAACAGAACCATAAAGGGAAACAAGGAGGCTTATCTGGACCCTAGTAAGGAGGCTAGGCAAGAAGTTAACACATAATACACCGACAATATATACATATTTCATCACCAGAATGCAAGACAAAATACAGAGCTAATAAAACCTTTGACAATATATCAGAAGTTCACATATGTGGAAACTACAAATCAAATTTGCATTAAGCGCGTATTCATTTCTGGGTATGCAGAATGGACTTGAGATCAGTCAATGATGTAACCTTGCAGGATGGACTGTTTCATATGGCCAAAAGTAATGATTATGCTGATGGAAATTTTTTATACAGGACATACAATACTTTTACAGTCAATTCCTTCAAATCTGAAAGTATAATTTTCTTGCACTAACAACAATGCAAAGATATCAGTCTAAATTTCATGCTCAGATCACATCTGTGACCATTATACTCTCATCCTCTTGAATATTTCTCACGAGTTCCTTTCCAATAATGTCCCCATATTTCTCAGCTGGATATCCCTTGGGTTCGGCTACCTTCACTTTAACACTGTCTGCTGTAATGTGCTCTCCTGCAGATAAATGCCGTGCTGCCACCAGAGTTTTCCCAAGCTTTTTATAACATGGCTCTTCACTGGGCTGGAACTGCTTGACAGGAGATCCTAGTGCAACTTCAACAGTGCGAATCTGATGCACGAGATCATGGAACTCAGTTGGAGTTAGGGAACAAGCGTGGTCACTGCCCTTCCAAGATTTATTTAGAGTGATGTGTCTTTCCAACACCTATGAAGCATAAGAAGGTCATGTTAATGTATAGTGCTTGCTTGCAAAACATGATCCACAGCTGATATGATGGTCTCAAACTGTTGAGGAGGTAGTGTTACCATGTCCCCAACCTTCAGAATGTAGTCTCAGCTTGTATTTGCATTACCAGTAATATAATCACAGTGTTTCAGTTGCTGTAATCTCAACAAGTTATGGCTGCTAGAGTGCAGGTAGTGTGTGTGCGTGCGTGCGCTTGTAATATATATTTAGTTTAATGAAGAATGTTCATGTACAGTGGTTTTTCCAGGTATGTGTCATGGAAAAAATGTCTTTGCCAAACTGGAAGCCTTAAAAAAATCGTTAACAGCTGCAGGGTCTTCAGAGTGAGTATTAGCAGCTTAGCTGACATGGCAAGAAAACCTGAACAAGGTAAAATCTGTACCGAAACTCTCTTCCAGTGAAGGAAGGAGCCAGTATCGCAGGTGGTCTCAAGAATCTGCAGCCAGTGGATTTCTTAATACAGAACTAATTTTCTCAGATTAGGCTTTGACATAAAGTGGGAATGTAAACACATTTTAGCAGGCTGATCAGCATGTTTGTTTTCTTTGATATTTTGCAAGTTAAGTGGGTGCATTGCACCCATTTGCATTCCCCTGGCTGTGTGCCTAATGTGAAGTTTCCACCTTCTGGTAGTGACCATGTGATTGAGCACCAAGCACTAACAGGAATTTTCACTTAGATCATTCACAAAACAGTATCTCTCTCTCTCCCATCATTTTGAGGACTCGTTGGTTTTGTGTGTGTGTGGTTTGATATACTACTGAAACTGTCTTTTTCTCTATGAGTCATATGTTGAATATATTTCCATTAGAGCAGGCTGTCTCAACCTGTAGTGCACAGGCAACATGTTGCCTGCAACACAGTGTTATGTTGCCTGTGGAGACATTTGAAAAGAGAAAATGTCTTTTAACCCCTTCACCTGCACAGCCAAGATAAAAGACTGAAGCAGTTTACAGAACTTACAAGTCATTTATTGATGGAGACATGCATTACATTATTATTTCAGTTTGTAAAAACTGCTCAAAATTTGAATTGCATTTTGCAATGAATTTTTCCCATTATTAACATATTTTATTGCACATGGTATACAGAAAATTGTACAGGCAAAATTATACATCTAATTATATGTACACTTCTTCATTCTCCAAACTATATACTGAATTTCATGTTGTCCAGGTGCAGACAAAATTTTGCCACAGTTGCCCGCACCACAAAAGAGGTTGAGCAGCCCTGCAGTAGAGTGCTGAAAATTTTGCCACATATTTCCCATGATCACTGTTCCAGCCAAAGAGTAAGTCCTGTTTTGTGGCCAGTATATTTGCCCAGTCTTGCCCCATGGGATGTTTATTTATGGGGTAGTTTAAAGGATGAAGTCTGCAGAATGAACACCCACATGAAAGAGGAGTCAAAGGAAAAGATATGAAGAGAAATCTTGGAAGTACGTACATCGGAAGGGACTTTGTCATGTAAATTAATAATATAGGTAAGCCTACATTATAATTTTGTGGACCTATACTTGACTCATACTGGGAAAATCTTGTACAGCCCGGTGGTGTGTCAGTTCCTGCTGCAAGCTAGAAATTCAGCTTCTCAGGATATACCTTTCTTGGACACAATAATGAGCACCTGCGTTCCTTAAATATGTGGAATTTCATGACTACTTAACTAGCTATGAACTTTACAGTAAGACCACCATGAAGTTAGGCTAATGTCGCACTGGCAACCTCCCAGGAGTATCCCATCTTACCTGTGCTCCCATTGCCACTGCAGCCAAAGATATAGCAGTACCCAACTCATGACCAGAATAACCAATAGGAATATCAGGAAACTCTCGTTTGTATGTCTCTATTACACGGAGGTTGATGTCCTGTGCAGGGGTAGGGTATGCTGACACACAATGCAGCAAGCAGAATTGCGATTTTGCGGCTGTTAGTAGGTTGTATATTGAACGTACTGTATCCATGTTCTGCATACCTATGGGAGAAATTGGTAGGATCAAGGTCATTAATGACAAGGATAACACTTAACAGAGGAGCCAGTGAAAGCAAAAGGTAAGGTCCTTCTGCATGCAATGAAGGCATATAGGGCAGTGATAGATCCACTTATTCTTAACTCTGGTAGGAGAGTGCGTGAGTGCAGGAGATAGCAGAAATTAGAACTGTTAATGACACAGGCAAGCAGCAGTATCTCATGATGGAAGTTTGGTGGGTTTATCAATTTTTGTTAAATAATCCCACTGAACCTAATAATGTGTCAGACTGGGCTTCATTTAGCAAAAATCATTACAAGCGTATCAAATCATATTACAGGGTGCAAAGTCCATGTATTGGTGACCTAACCTTGCGCAAGACAGTCATGCTGTACACACACATACAAGGTGCAGTTTTATTGAAAAATCTACAATTTCAGTTGTATTCCTTTCCTTCCTCCTTTCTTTCTTTCTTAATTACACCTGCTGCCTGTTGAAGTATTCTGCACATCCTGTTAATGGGCAGGTTTTGGTATTTTTCATTTGTAACAAGAAAATCTTCTCCCAGCTTAGTTATAAAAAAAACTGTTGTTATACTGAGGCCAGTTCATGTTTCTTTTTGTTGATTATTGTTAATTTACACTGTTTTTCTTGCTGTATGTTCAGGACCATAGAAATTTCCCAAGATATAATTTTTCATGCTTAATTCAGTTTCCTCATTAGAGCCGTTTTCACGTATCCAATGCAGAGGTTGTGAAGCTTGAGTTAAACATTTGAATTGGAAGGATATTAAATGACTGCAGTAGTGTCCTGTCATATTCCTGGAGAAATGGATGATAAATTCACCAGACAGAAGACTGGAACAAGTTTTGTCTTGAATGTAAGTATGGTACATCTGATCTTACAAGGTTTGGTACAGTAGAGTAGAGTAGGGTGGGAACTGCAGTGACCCTTGCACCTTGACTGGGCCCATCTTTTGTGCAGCCCTTTGCTTAAGCATTCAGCAGTCCCACACTTGGAACAAAGTGCATTCAGTACCTTGCTGATGGAGATGTTGGCAAAGTAACCTGGTCTCAAGATATAATTGATGGCCCAGATGCCTTTGTACTAACACTGCCACTTTTGTGTCACAGTCACATAAAACATGAGCGGCTCTTTGAGATGCCTGTTTGCACCTTTTACACTGGAGATTGTCTACCAGCCCCCATTTAAATAGGTGTCCCTTTCAAATGACAGTGCCTTGTTAGCACCACATTCTTTGGCTGCCCAAGCTGCATAATTCCCCAGCTTGTTTAGAAAAGGATTTAATGTAACACTGTACATATAGTTTCAAAAGATATATTAGTTGGTATAATTTACATTAAATTATATTCACAAACTAACATGCAGATCAAAAACTACCTGATAAATGCATCATCCACACATAAAGAAAATTGTCACCTTTCAGGCTTTTTCAGCGATGGAGTTAAATGTCATTCTTCTGGTGCATAGTGACACACTGCTGGGTGATCTTTCCTGGTCTTATATTCAAGGGCTGAAAAGTCTACAACTTCTCGACGCTTGAAGAGGAGACCAGAAAATTGTCTCAAAATGTTGGAACCCCATCACCCAGCGATAGAGTATTATACCCCAGATGAGTAAATATCTCATGAACAAAACTGTCTTCCTCATGGTTATGTCACTCACCTGTAGATATAACTAATGGTATTTTCTTTGTTGCTGCATGCTGCAGTAATGGGAAATTACTTGCATCACCAGAACCAATCTTCAAAAATGGTACTGCTAATGAACATAGGACATCCACTGAAACCTAAAACAAGTCAACACATCACATAAGAAGAATGATAGATTAGGCCTACCTCTAAAAACATATCTGAAGTTTTCCAAACAGACGTAACAAGACGCTGCCACCTCTCATTGTTTGTTAACGACCTCAAAATGTACAAAAATAAATGACCTGACATCAATTATGCAGAGTGACGTGTCATGGAACTACCGTAGCAATTTCAAATTAAATCCTGGAGAGTTCTAAAAGTATTATTCAAAATGATAGAACTGTCATGAAGTTTGAGGTTTTCACAATGGTGATGTTGATGACTCACAACTTCTGAAACAAAATGCTATGTCATTTGGGTGAGTGTTGTCTGATATTTTGAAGGAAAGTAGTGCCTTCTTTTTCAAGGGTCATACGGTCCAAGAAGATTTCCTATTGCTGAAGAAATTGTACTTGATTTTAAATTCTCATGGATGATACAGAATAACAGTAAGATATTTTTAAATATTGAAAAACACAACTGGGATGCCTCATTTGAAAAAGTATGATATGTTCCATATCCTGTGCATTAATTAGATGTATAAAGTGTATTAAAGACCAACAAAAGCACTTTAATTTTACTGATGTACTTTTATTGTATTATCATCACCAACATGTTACAGCCAGTCACGTGGCCATCGCCAAGATGATTTCTTTCACAACAAGAACATATTTGTAATCAAAACATGTCTGAATCACTCCACTGGTTTCAAAACCATATAATTTCTGGTTAAAATTCACTGTTGAATAATAAAATAAAATATGGATGATTATAAAAATATCAGAATTAAAATTATTTGTAGTGATGTATATAGCAGACACATATGGGGAATTGTAATCCAGATTGTTGGGCAATGTTTTAGTCTGGGTGGTGAATTTTAACCAAAAACTATAAGGGTATTTACTAGTACTGAGTGATTCAGACACATTCTAATAATAACTGTGTGGTTGTTCTCAAAGAAATCACCCCTTAAAATGGTGGGTGACATGAGTGTCTTTAATACATTTTAACCATAATACAGTAGATGTACCGAATACAATATGGCAACTTTATTAACAGAGAAAATTGTTTAGAAAATATGGCTCATCATTTTTAAGTCAGCACACAGTGAACTATTCATTCTTTGTGTTTTACTGAGTTTAGTACAGCCTACTACCTCGTCATTCAACTATACTTTTAATGTAACTTACTGTTCGTCAATTACAGCCTTCTAGTTAATTCAGTTCCCCCTCATTTTTTATATATGTATACATATGTGTAGCCCTCAGGCAATTAACAAATTATGTAGGTAACTTGTGGGTTCAAGTTGGCCAGCCCTGCCCTATACAATGTGACCTATTCTTCATGGAACTTATTTTTTTTTAACTATCTCAAAAATGGAGGCAGCCAGCACAGCATCACATTCTGTAAGACTGTTGTCTGCAGCTACCAAACAACATGGTGTCATACAGAAGAAGACTTGAATCTTTTTAGTAATAATATGTAATCCAGTTTTCCAACTTCTGGAGTCTTTGAAAGGACATAAGAAAGCATAAAACAATACTGCTTAAAGTTAAAAAGCAGAATTTGGTACAACAAGGGCTCAGCCCCATGAATAACAAACACAGAAACCAATAATCTTTCTTAATGTCAGAGTGATGGCTACAGAAGGAAGTCAGTACATGAAAGGTTCTGTATGTATACGTGGGTGGATCCAAAATTTTCCGGACTGACACTGTAAAAACCATAAAACTCACCATAAGGCCTATCGGCCGCCGTCATCCTCGAAGTAGTTCCCTCCCACATGTAGACACCGGTCCCACCGTCTCCTCCATTTTTGGAACGCATCCTGGAAGTTCTTTTCTGTGAGAGTGTCAAGCACTTTCTGCGTTTCGGCCTGGATGT
>Ga0123355_10005009_pt1 | contig 19284 bp, 13 predicted proteins | sample TergutEmb28metaG_3_FD_89872 | JGI IMG/M metagenome (GOLD analysis project Ga0123355, IMG submission 89872) | Embiratermes neotenicus P1 segment gut microbial communities from Petit-Saut dam, French Guiana - Emb289 P1 | ecosystem: Host-associated > Arthropoda: Insects > Digestive system > Gut ... | reverse complement strand
TTGTAAAAATCCACCGACGTAAAAAATTGTCCAGTATACAGCATAAGACATACAAATGATAAAACCCATTAGCCAAACATATTTATTAGCCATAAGTTTCCTTAAGTCAGAGATGAAAGTTCTCATTAATTCTTTACTTGTTGTTTTTTCGCTGTCTTTTATGCTATCGTCTGCGGACTTAGAACTATCCTGCACAAATAATAGAACTAAAACAGAAATGGCAATCATAAAGAAAGAATACAAATAAATAACTCCTTGTAAGGCCACCGTCGTCCCCATCTCAGCATTATTACTCACGCTAGCGAAAATATACATAGCAATCGTGGCTAAGCCAGCTTCTACGACACCACGACCACCATCTAATATACCAAAGAACCTTCCTTCTTCTCCTTCTCGCGTAAGCAGCTTTACTATTCTTAAATGAGCCGACCAAAAGGTAAAGACCGAAAAGATTCCCCAAATTATAAAAATAATAATAACCATACTATGGCTTGGTATTTGCGCAAACCACAATCCAGCGAGACCACAGATTAGTAAAGAAATGAAGAGTAATTTTTTAGTTGAAAAGCGATCTGCAAGCCAGCCACTCGGAAAATAACCAGCAATAAAAGCAAATCCAAGTGCCGAATAAATATTATTTAATTGCTCTGGTGAAAGTCCAAAAACTAGTAAAATTGTTTCTTGATAACCTGATCGTAAAAAAATGAGAGGATATATTGAGCCTGCTGCTAAAACAATAAGTAGAAATTGAAAATACCGCTGAAAATTTTTCGTTTGCACTTTAAATACTCCTTTTTTAATACTTTTAATTATAATAATAAACACCGACAACCTTGCAAAAGCATTAGAATTGTCGGCGCTTAAATTGAGTTATGATAATGATTTATTAATTAACGCCTTTACTTTATTAATTAAGCATTTACTTCATCTTCTGATGGACCATAAACACCTTTTTCATTATGTGTTGGTCTTGGAACTCCCTCTGGGAAGTCTTTCTTAATTTGCTTAAAGAACGATAGAACCAAGATCAACATAGCAAAGACGATTGGGAAGCCTGTAATAATAGAAACTGTTTGGAGTGGTGTAAGAGCTGCTGGATTTATTAAGAATAATCCTAGCGAAACGAAACCTGCCAAGAGTAACCAGAAAGCAGAGTTCCATACTTGTGGATCTTCATCTTGACCTAGCTTCTTCTCAGATGCTGCAGCTAACGAATAACCTACAGTAATATGACCGGTAATAAACGAGAATAGGACAATGAGTGTAAAGGCAAGAACCATGAAGGTACCAATATTCAAACCGAAGATAGAAAAGTTTCTGAACATGTCAATTACAACTCCACCACGACCGTAGTTAGCTAGGGAGTGAACGAGGTCCACTTCACCTGAGAGGTGCATATCCATACCGAATGCTGGAAGAATCATGTAAACAATCATACAACCGATTGAACCAGCAGCGATGCCACCAATAACTAATTGGCGAATCGTTCTACCTTTAGAAATCTTAGCGATAAATAAACCGAAAGGCATCGCATAAACAGCCCACCATGACATATAGAAAATTGTCCAAGCTTGTGGGAATCCTCCCTGACCAATTGGATCTGTATTCAAACTCATTGAAACAAAGTTTTGGAGCATTATACCCATTCCTTCACTGGCCATATTAAAGATAAACCAAGTTGGTCCAGTAAGGACGATAAGAAAGAATAGAACGTAAAATGCTTTAATATTAATGTTGCTTAATTTTGCTAAACCTTTTTTAAGGCCGAAAGTAAAAGCGAAAACGGGCACCATTGTCCAAAGACCAATAACTAAAACATTGATGAGGGTATTTGCTTCTTCCATACCTAGTGCAAAAGCAATACCACTTGCAATTGGGGCTGTTCCAAGAGCAACCGATGTTAGTACTCCACCTAAGAGTCCGAAAATGTAGAAGAAATTTAATGTATGACCTACGACTCCGTCTGCTTTATCACCAATTAATGGACGAGCATAATCACTCATCTTCATATTGTTTTTTCTCTTAACGAAGAAGAAATAAGCAATTGGAACAGCACAAGCAATATATAGACCCCAAGCAGAAGGACCCCAATGAAACATTCCATAAGCCATGGCAGCTCTAAATGCTTCAACACTTTCTGATGCTAATCCATAAGGCGGATCTGTAACAATCCAAATCCACTCAATTGATGCTAAGTATAAAAGGCTGCCACCTGTACCAGAAATTAGAATGAACCCTAGCCAAGTTGAAGTTTTAAAGTCCGGTTTTTCGCCTTTTTTACCTAGAAGGATGTTTCCTGTTGGTCCAAACGCATAATACAGACAAACACCTAAGAATGCTAACGTTGCAACTAAGAAGAACCATCCTAGTTCGTTTGTTGTAAATGCGTGAATGTCGTTTAGAACATCCTGACTCTGCTCTGGGAAAATAAAGAATAATAAACCGAAGAGTAGTGTAATAACCGTGGCTGGAAAAAACACCGTTTTATCAATAGTTCCAAAACCACTCCTATTTTTCTTTGTTGAACCTGCCATAATAACCTCCATTCTGGCATTTCACTATCTGGAATGCCATTTCATTTTTATCTTATTTTGGTAAACATGTTACGTTATCTCATGTAGTCAATACAATTCTTGAGAAAATTATACTAACTTTAAAATACTCTTACGTTTTGCTTCTTTAATTCTTGCTGCACTTTTTTAATATCCACATCTTTAACATTTATTTCATCAGCAATACTTACAGCCGCAGCTACCCCAGCTCCTTGCCCTGTAACAACACAGCAGCTCATATTTCTAAAAGAAGCATGAGCATCAATATCTCCGGAGATCGCTCTACCTGCAACTAATAAATTATCAACCTCTTTAGGAATTAAAGCTCTTAACGGAAGCTGGTAATAGCGACCTGTTGTCGGAATCCAAAGGATGCCATTTCCATCAATAAACTCTGGGAAAATTCCAATAGAGTCGTCAAAACGTGCTTCATTTTGAACATCTTCTTTTGTCATTTTATAAAGCCCGACAATTTGCCTTGCCTCTCTAGTTCCAAGGGTCATACCAAAGTTTCTTAATCTAGCTTTTTCAAATCCTGGAACATATTTTCTAAGAACATCAATTGACTTTAAAACAGCTTTTCGCCCATCCATTTCAGCTCGTGTTAAATCTTTTATATCAGTACAATCAATCCCAGAGATAAAAACGGCATTTAATTGAAGGACTTCACCTTCTTGTGATACAGTGCTATAAGAACCACCATAATCAATGTGATCTTCTTTTTCAAGCATACCATCCTCAATCGCTTTTCTAAATGGAGCGACAAGGTAAGGGCTAAACATATCGTCTTCTTTGCCGTTAGTTTCCATTTCCCATTCGCCTCGCCAATCTGAATACGTTGGCTTCAAATCTTCAGCAATGTATTTTTCAAACGCTTCTGTATTGACACCGCGGCAATTGTATAACGGTGTAACACTACTTAATGGGTCACGTTTTGTAAATGGAGCATTGGCAAGTGCTGCTACATCTCCATCGCCAGTACAATCAATGATTCTTTTTGCTAAGATTGCTTGACGACCAGACTTTCCATCAATGATAATTCCTTTAATCTTCCCATCGCTGACAATTGCATCACTCACGTAAGCGTGTAACAATGGAATAACCCCAGCTTCTAGAACCATTTTATCAGCTACACATTTAAACATTTCTGCATCCAAGGCTTGGCTATCACTTTGTGGCTCTTTCGTTGCACCACCTAACTTTATTGCTTCTTCTTCGAATTCTTTTGCAATACCACCAGCTTCTACTGTGCCTTCATGGCGATACCATGCAAAACCTTCTACTCCTACTTGACTCATTACACCACCAAAGCAACCATAACGTTCAACTAGCATCGTTTTTGCTCCAGCTCTTGAAGCACCTATTGCCGCAGCGATTCCCGCCGGTCCGCCACCTGCAACTAATACATCAACTTCATCTAAAACTTTAATCTCCCTTTCTTTTTCTTTAAAATAGTTCAATACCATTTACCTCCTTTATTTTTATTTTAGCATGTTTTAGAGATTCGGCTTTCTCTTTACTCTAATCTACAAAACTAATTCTCATCCCAATAGGAATGAAAGTGGATACACTCATTATATCATTAATAGCAGCTAAAATCTATGCAGAATGTCGGGATAAATACGCAAAATAAGGAAAAAAAGTTACAAAAAATATTTAATTATTCAGAAATCTGAAAAATCTCCTTTATTTTATCGTTTTTTATCGCTTATGAAAGGATATGTATGAAAGTAAGGCGCTCAGTAGCATCAATAAGATAAGTAAAATTTAAAAAATTTTGCAAAGTAAGCTTGACAAAAAATGCAAAGTAAGCTATACTAATAATGTACAGCACGCTATACATAAAAAATCGAGGTGATGATTTGAAAACAAAAATTCCTGAACTACGAAAGCAATCTAAGTTATCACAAGAAGAATTGGCACTGGCAGTAGGTGTTACGAGACAAACAATCACATCCATTGAAACTGGTAAATACACAGCATCACTACCATTAGCTTATAAAATTGCATCCTATTTTAATAAATACATTGAAGATGTTTTTGATTTTTCAGAAATGGAGGAGATATAAATGGAAGATTTTAGAAAGAAGCTCCAAACCCGAGTGATAATTCTTGCAATAGGATTGGGCTGCATAAGTGCTACCTTGGCATTTATTTCAATAGACTTCACTGCGAGTCCAGCTGAGGGCTTTCAAGCAGGTTTTCAATTCGGCGTAAGTATCGCAGTTAGCCTCGTTATGGTTTATTACATGTTTAAAACCATATCAGCAATGAAAAATCCAAAGCAGCTTAAATCACTTTATATTTCTGAAATGGATGAACGAAAGCTATTTATTATGCAAAAATCAGGTTCTTTAGGAATGAATATTGTGAAATTCGGTTTGATATTTGGGGCTATTATTGCAGGAAACTTCAACGACATCGTTTTCTTTACCCTCTTAGGTGCTTGCTTCTTCGTATTATTTGTTCATAAATTTTTAAAATTCTATTATCTCAAAAAATACTAGGTGGTGAATATTATGACAAAGATGCTGAAAATTGGTTTTATCCTTACAACAATATCCATTGTATTGAATCAATTCACTTCGACACCTTGCTTTATCACAGGTGTGCTTATTGGAGCAGGAATCATGCTTCAACTCATCGGATTGCTTCCTGAAGAAAAATATCAAGCATTGCGACGATTCAAGAAAAATATACTAACCAAAAGTTAGTGTCATATAAAAAGAAGGTAATAGTTTGCAAAAAAAGCTGCTACCTTCTTTTATATTAGAGCTCTCTCCCATAACACAAAATATTTTTTCTTGCAAGGATTTGAATTTTCGTGATATAATTAAATTTCGCTTTTACGATTAACAATTTGATTTGAGAAAATAGGAGATGATGTGCATGGCTAAAACGTTAACGAAGAAAAGGATTTTCTGGAACAGCACCTTTATGTACCTTTTGCTGATGACCTTATTCTTTCTGGTTTTTTGGTTTTTTGACGCAGCCCCCATATTTTTCGTGATTATTGCACTAATTGGTTTTGTGATTAATGCCCAGACTTATCAAAAAATGATGGATCTTATTAAAAAGCAGGAGCAAACCCTAGACTTTACTTTTGATATTGAAATGGAACGGTGTAGTGTACCTGTTAAAAGATTTCGTGCTATTACGCAGGAAGACTGGTTTATCCATATTACTAAAGGTGTTGTTCTCCATCGTGATTATGTTCATCGAGTAGAATTAAATATGACAAAATCATTGTTTTCAAGAAAAAATTTTATGCTTATTATTGAAGGAGTTGATGGCCAAGTGACAAACATTCGTGTTGATCAACATGGGGTAGCTGATAATATTTGCAATTGGGCGAGTGAAAATCAGAAATAGCCAAACCAACTATAATAATCTATATTTCAACGTAACTGATGAAAAGAGGCAATTAAATGATTAATAGAAAAGAACTAGTAACACGCCATAATCCAGTTATTAGATCAATTGAAACAGATTCGCCATTGACAGTAGGGAATGGAAATTTCGCTTTTACAGCTGATCCAACTGGAATGCAAAGTCTGTATCAGTTATTCGCCGAAAATAACATGCCCCTTTGCACAATGGCACAGTGGGGTTGGCATACCGAACCAGTGAATGATGGAAAGCCAAATTACACACTAGCTGATGTTGAAATGACAGTGTATAAATATGAAGACCGAGAAATTCAATTGCCCGTTGATAAAAAAATCGGCAGTGAAGAAGCATACCAATGGCTACGACAGAATCCCCACCGCCCTAATTTAGCAAGAATAGCATTGACAGTGAATGGAAGAGAACTAAAGCCTGAACAAATAACAGCTATTCATCAAGAACTACACCTTTATGAAGGTACATTAAAGAGCAACTATAAAATAGATGAAAAAACTTGTTTTGTAACGACAGTTTGTGACCCAGATTCCGATATATTGGGGTTTCAAATTGAAACAGAGCATGAAGATTTGAAAGTAAGAATTTCGTTTCCATACGGGTCGCATAATATGTCGGGGTCGGATTGGAAGCGGGCTAACAACCATAAAACGACGATTAATAAAAGCAATAACCAAATTAAATTCAAGCGAATTATGGATGATTTTACGTACTGCGTCACATTAGACAGTGATTCTCCTTTAAAGATTGATCAAATCGAAGCTCATGTATTTGAACTATCAGCACCAACACTTAACTGGGAATTTATCATACACTTTGAACAGGAAGTGGTATTTGAAGAATTACCTTGCTTTGGAGAAGTACTAGAGAATACCATGGATTATTGGTTGCTATTCTGGAGTAAAGTAGGTGTCGTGGATTTTTCAGGTTCAAAAGATCCACGTGCAAATGAGTTGGAGCGACGAGTTATTCTTTCAACGTATTTACTAGCCATTCAAAGTAGTGGTGATTTACCACCTCAAGAAACAGGATTAACTTGCAACAGCTGGCATGGGAAGTTTCATTTGGAAATGCATTTGTGGCATAGCGCCTGGCTACCATTATGGAATCAAGGAGAAATGCTAGAGCGAAGCATTCCTTGGTATCAGGAAAATTTAGATAAAGCTATCCATAATGCGAGTAAGAATGGCTTTAAAGGAGCTAGGTGGCCAAAACAAGTTGCTGATGATGGGATTGACAGCCCATCACCAATTGCTCCTTTACTTATTTGGCAGCAATCGCATATTATCTATATGCTGGAATTGATTTATCAGCAAGATCGATCTACTAGCTGGTTAAGGGAGCATTGGGAATTAATAAAACAATCAGCTGATTTCATGTGTGATTATTTATCTTGGAATGATGAGTTAGAGTGCTATGAACTGGTTGCTCCTATTATCCCAGCTCAAGAAGAACATGATCCAAGGGTTGTAAAAAATCCTACATTTGAACTTGAGTATTGGCGTTTTTCGCTACAGATCGCAATCAAATGGGCCAATCGATTACACGCGCCCTGCAATGATTGGAAAGAAATTGCTAGTAGAATAACTACGTCACCTAAAAAGGATGGCTTATATTTAGCTCATGAAAAGTGTCCAGATACATTTAGAAAATTTAATCGTGATCACCCATCGATGTTAGGTGCATTTGGTTTGATTCCAAATGATCGTATGGATCGGGCGATTTTGAAAAATACAGTTGATAAAATTTTAGAATGTTGGGAATTCGAAACTATGTGGGGTTGGGATTTTGCCTTGATTGCCATGTGTGCGGTTAGATTAGGAATGCCTGAGTTGGCAATTGACATTCTATTAATGGACTCGCCGAAAAATGACTATGTGATAAGTGGAAATAATTATCAACGCTTGCGCACCGATTTGCCCCTTTATTTGCCAGGGAATGGCTCGTTGTTATTGGCGGTGGCGCTAATGGTCGCAGGATATGATGGGTGTGAGAAACGACTTCCTGGTATACCGAATAATGGGAATTGGGATGTGGAGTTTGAAAATATTAGCCCGTTTTCTCTCTAGAAAAAAAGCTATGAATGTCGTAAATTTGCTATAAGAAAAGGTGATGAAATGAAGTATCAAAATGATAAAGTAAGTGACATAAAAATTACGTACATCGGTGGTGGATCACGTGAATGGGCTAGATTATTCATGGGTGATTTAGCATTAGAACCACAATTAAGCGGAAAAGTTACGCTTTATGATATTGATTATGAAGCGGCAAAACAAAATGCAATCATTGGAAATAAAATTTCAGCCAAAAATTGGAAATATGAGGTAGTTGAAACCCTTGAGGAGTCGCTTGCCAACGCTGACTTCGTTGTAATTTCAATTCTGCCGGGGACATTTGCTGAGATGGAATCAGATGTTCATTTGCCGGAAGCGTTAGGTATTTATCAAGCGGTTGGAGATACAACAGGACCAGGTGGCATAATTCGCTCACTAAGAACCATCCCGATGTTTATTGAGTTTGCCGAAGTCATTAAAAAAGTCGCACCGGATGCTTGGGTGATCAACTATACAAATCCAATGAGTATTTGCATGAAAACTTTATACCATGTATTTCCAGAAATTAAAGCGTTTGGATGTTGTCATGAAATTTTTGGAACACAGGAAGTGCTTAAAATTATCGCCGAAAAGGAATTAGGTCTTAAAGGGGTTACGCGCCAAGATATCAAGGTTAATGTTTTCGGAATTAATCATTTTACTTGGCTTGATTATGCGAGTTATAAAGGGTTCGACTTGATACCAGTTTATGGCGATTTTGTTCAGAAAAATTTTGGGCAAGGGTTGGTGGTGCATAAAAATGAGCGGGCGAGTTTCTTTGATTGCTTGCATCGTGTTAAATTTGACTTGTTTCAAAAGTACGGCGCTATTGCAGCAGCAGGAGATCGCCATTTAGCAGAATTTCTACCAAGCGCTGGATATTTACGAGACCCTGAGCATGTAAAATCTTGGGGATTTGATTTGACCCCAGTTTGGTGGAGAAAATTAGAGCTATTAGAAAAGGAAGCGAAAACAGCGCGGCTTGCAAAGGGTGAGGAAGAATTCTTGTTAACGCATTCTGGTGAAGAAGGGATTTTATTAATTAAAGCCCTTTGTGGGTTGGGGCAAATGATAAGCAATGTCAATATTCCAAACAGTGCTAGACAAATTAGTAATTTACCAACAGATGCAATAGTTGAAACAAACGCACTTTTTGAACGCGATGCAATTAGACCAGTTGCAGCAGGAGCAATGCCGGAAAATATTTTAGCATTAACAATGCCTCATGTCGAAAATCATAAGCGCATTTTTGAAGCGGCGTTGACGTGCAATAAAGCATTAGTGCTTGAAGCATTTATAAACGACCCGCTGATTAAAGACAAAGCAACTGTAGAAGAAATCAAAACATTAATTGATAAGATGATTAGAAATACGTTGAAGTTTTTACCAAATGCATGGAGGGAGCAAGTTTAATAGTTTATCAAGCTGCGTTTAAAATACCTATTTCTTTGTTACTATACAGTGCCTAGGATTGCCCTTTCGGTGATCAGATTGGGATCTCGCTTAAGCTCATTTAGGTCATTGCAAAAATACTATCACTCAATCTTGCACCCCAAGGGCACTTGTAAGTCTAATCGCTCATTCTTCGCGAAGACTTAAGGGCGCGCGGCTTTCACCTTACAGAGTTGTATTTTAGAAGTGGACAAAAAAACGTCCACTTCTAAAATACAACTTATATTGGGATTGGTCTGTAACACTGAACTGTAACATTTCTTTCTTTGGAGAATGTTGTTGAATATTCTTCCTTTATAAAATCAAGTGTGCTATAATATGATTTATTAATTTTTCTCCATTGAAAGGTGTAATATATATGAGTGATTTTGGATTCAACATTAAAGGGCAATTGCGAACGATTTCTTTATCAAAAACTAAATCTCTGTGGCCATTGTTCGAAACGATTGTAAATGCCATTCAATCTATTGAGGACTTGGATAATAATACTTGTGGAAGGGTAGAAATTATTGCCCAGAGAAATAAAAATCAGTTAACGATAGAAGGCGAAGATAAGTATGCTCCGTTTGAAAATTTTATTGTAACAGATAATGGCGAGGGTTTTACTGAGTCGAATTATAGCTCCTTTTTAGAAGCTTACAGTGGTAAGAAGGTAGCTAAAGGGTGCAAAGGAATAGGGCGTTTTTTGTGGCTAAAAGCTTTTGAGAGCGTAGAAATTAAAAGCACGTTTTTTGAAAATGACAAATATATGACTAGAGAGTTTAAATTTACAGCTGAAAATGGTATTGAGCCTAAAAACAATGTTGAAATTAGTGATTCTGTAGATTTGGCAACATCTATAAGGCTATTCAATTTTCAAAGACCCTATCAAGATCAAGAGTTAATATCTTTGACGGGGTTAGCAGAAAAAATAATAGAGCATTGTTTACCGTATTTTTTAACCGACTACTGTCCGGAATTAGTTTTGCATGAGGAAGGTGAGGCACCAATTGATTTGAAAGCTTATTTTAATAATGAAATGAGTGATTCTTTCGCGTCAGATCATTTTAAAATTGGAAATGAGCAATTTATTCTCCATCATTTCAAGCTTAAAAATTCGCACGGAAAACATGAGCTGCATTTGTGTGCTAATAATAGGGAAGTTAAGACAGAAAACATTAAGAAATTGATTCCAAATTTAAGAACTAAAATTTCTCCTGAGGTCGGTGACCCTTATTTTTATAATGGATATTTAATAGGCGATGTTTTTGATGCCAGAATAAACCTTACACGTACTGGGTTTAATATCGAAGAAGATCAAGAAAATTTATTTGGGGAATTGACAATGCGGAACTTATTGGAACAAGCAACTAAAAGGATCGTTCAATATTTAGACGAAGATTTAAGCAAAATAAAAGCAGCAAACAAAGATGAAATTGATGAATTTGTCAATAATGTAAAACCACAATACAAATTTCTTTTAAATCAAAAACCTGAGAGCTATGAACGGATACCAATCGGTTTATCGAAAACAGACTTAGAGCTAGAGCTACATAAGCTAGAACAAGAGTGGGTTTTAGAAATTCATAAAGAAGGGAAAAAAATAGAGGAAAAAATAAAAAATAGTAAAATTGATGAAAACTTTCTCGAACAAACTTTTAATGAATATATGAATTCGATTAATGAAGTTCAGAAATCCAGCTTAACAGAACATATTACATGGCGAAAATCCGTTATTGATTTACTAGAGAAAACATTGACAGGGGTTGATGGAAAGTATAGTCCCGAAGATGTTATTCATTCTCTAATTTGTCCAATGGGAACAACATCTGATGAAATTCCATTTGAGGACTTAAATTTGTGGTTAATAGATGATAGATTATCTTATCATAAATTTTTGAGTTCAGACAAGACATTTAATAGCCTACCAGTAACAGATTCAAAATCTCCTAAACGAATGGACATTTCGGTTTTCAACATACCATTATCATTTTCAGAAGATACAGTAAGACATAATTCAATTTCAATTATCGAATTAAAAAAAGCAATGCGAAATGATTATTCTCAACCAGGCAAAGACCCTATTGACCAAGTGCTAGGGTATGTAAAAACATTACGAAGTGGAAACATAACAAACAAAGATGGACGACCATTAACTGGCCTTGCAAGAGTTCCTTTTCATTGTTATATCATTGCTGATTTAACACCGTCATTGATTGAAAGAGCTGAAAATAGTAATTATACAAAAACAATAGATGGAGAAGGTTTCTTTGGATATAATGCGAACCATAATGCCTATATTCAAATCATTTCCTATAATAAAATTATTGAGGATGCTAAGAAGCGGAATCAAATTCTTTTTGACAAGTTGTTTCGCCCTAAAGCATTAAAATCAAAATAGCATCTGCATGGAAGGAGCAAGTTTAATGTTAAAAGCAACTGATATTACCATTCGTGATCCATACGTTCTATTGTACGAAGATAAATACTACATGTACGGAACAAGAAGTCATTTAGGTTGGAAAAAACCAGCGGATCTTAGCACGCAAGGTTTTGATGTCTATATCAGCGATGATCTAGAAAATTGGAGCGAGCCAGTAGAAGTTTTTAAACGACCTGATAATTTTTGGGCAACACTAAATTTCTGGGCACCCGAAGTCCATCACTATAAAGGAGCATTTTATTTATTTGCAACATTTTGGAGCGAGAATCGCCGCCGAGGGACACAAATTTTAACAGCCGAGCATCCAACCGGACCTTTTCAAGTACACAGCCCGAAGCCCATCACACCTTCGGAATGGGAATGTCTTGATGGGACATTATATGTCGCTAAAAATAGAAAGCCTTATATGGTTTTTTGTCACGAATGGGTGCAAATAAAAAAAGGTACTATTTGTGCGGTAGAGTTGACACCAGATTTAAAACATCCCGTTGGAGAGCCATTTCAATTAATTAATGCAGCTGATCCAAGCTGGGCTGATGGCGATGGTGGGAAAGGGCGATATGTGACAGACGGTCCTTGCTTTTACCGAACAAAAACCGATGAACTGTTGATGTTTTGGTCATCCTTAAAAAATGGAAAATACGTTGAGGCTATTTCTATTAGTAGCAATGGCGAAATTGATGGCGAGTGGCGAACATTAGATGAGCTTTTATATAGTGAAGATGGTGGACATGGGATGGCTTTCAAATCAAAAGAAGGAGATTTGTATTTTACCCTTCACGCACCAAATATTAATTACAATGAACATCCTGTGTTTTTAAAAATTAAAGATGTTGGCGATAAAGTTGTTAGGGTAGAATAAGGTAGGAATTTAAACGAGATATTGAAAATTTGTCACTAGCTTAAGTTTTAGTGATTTAAAAAGGCCAGTGAAAAATTCCTTGGTGTACGATGTTATGCCCATAATCTCCGAATGTCGGAAATGCCGGGTTTTTCCACGAATTCCGACAGTAAAGTGTCGGAAATCACGTTTTTTCAAGCAAAAACCGACATTTGCGTTCTCCGAATGTCGGAAATGCTGGGTTTTTTCACGGATCCCGATAGTAAAGTGTCGGAAATCGCGTTTTTTCAAGCAAAAACCGACATTGCATTGAGTCGAAAACCGAGGAAGCTAATAGGGAATTACGGTTTAAAATAGAAAATAAAAATAAGGGTTGTCACTAAATTATTTGTGATAGCCCTTTTTACATTCATGAATGGCTTTTAAACCAAAAAAGAGACATTTTAGCAGATTATATTCGCTTATGAAAAATAAATATCTCCAAAATAACTTTAAATCGAGAAAAGGAGCGTTTTTGAGTAGTAGAATTTCATAAAATGTTAAATATTGCCGAATAATGTTTGAACTAGGAGATGGTCTTATGTTATAATACGAGGGCAAGAATTTTAAAATTGGATTTGGCGGCACTAGGAAAAAAACTACTGGAAAAGTGAGTTTCGTAAGAAAACTTGATTTGAATGCACTAGAAAAGAGGTTTAAAACTCTTATCGTAGAAGTTCTGGGAAATCATTCTCCTGCTTAAGATTAAAGACGAAAACCCCACACTGTCCCCCGCTATATTCGCAAGAGTTCTTTATACTAATTGACATTTTTAATGTCAATTAGTATTAGATGTAAGGTTGATAAAAACCAAAGGAGAGCGAAACACATGAACAAAAAAGTAATCATTATCGGAGGCGGAATTGCTGGGCTTGCAGCAGGTGTCTATGCACAAAAATGCGGGTTTGAAGTTACAGTTCTTGAAAGTCACCATACTGCCGGAGGGAATTGTACGTCGTGGAAACGCGGTGAGTATCTGTTCGAAGGCGGAATGCATTGGCTTTCAGGCTCAAGCGAGAAGTCGCTAATGAACAAACTTTGGCGGCATATTGGTGCCCTTGATGATAATGTAAAAATCCACTACCGTGAGCCGTTTTATGAATATGACTATCAGGGTGAAAAAATCAAGATCTACCGCAATGTAGACGCTACGCAGAAATATCTGTTGGAACTTTCACCTGCCGATGCCACAAATATCAAAGAACTGTGTGACAATATTCGTAAAGTCAAAAATCTTGAAGTACCGATTAAGAATGTACGCGGTGTAAAAAGCACTAACAATCTTAAAACCTCAGCCGCCAGTATGGTTAAAATGTTGCCAGCAGTTCACATAATGACGACATCTGGCAAAATTGCTCGCGATGAATATATCAGCCGCTGGAAGCATGATGGAATCCGAGAAATGCTCAGCCTTTTCATCAGTGAAGAGCACGGTGTGTTCCCGTTTTTCTTCACTTTAGGTGTAGTTGAGCGTGGTGATGGTGGTTTCCCCGAAGGCGGCTCTTTGCCGTTTGTGGAACGGATTGTAAATACATTTCAACAATTAGGTGGACAACTTTTGTTGAAAACCCCCGCCGAGCGTGTGATTATTGAAAATAACAAAGCGATTGGCGTAATCGCAAAGGGCGAGCATATGAAAGCCGATGCAATAATAATTGCCGCCGATACTATGCAAATTTCACATTTGTTCGAAGATGGCAAATTACCTGAATCGCCATGGCTTGAGCAAATGCAAGCAAAAACCGAGGCTATGTCTTGCATTCACGCGTCGTTTGGAATTAACGCGGATTTGTCCGCATACGGTGCATCATACATGTTCAAGACGAAAAAGCCGATTGTTATCAAAAACAGCGAGGTAGAACCGTTTGAATACATTGCCATCAGCAATTATGCCGAAGACCGCAGTTACTCGCCGCTCGGCAAGACCGCTATAACCGTCGCATTCAACAGCGATACCTATGATTTTTGGAAAGCGGCACAGAAGGATGGTCAATATGTGGCGTTAAAGAAAAAAGTAGCAGCTGCAATAATTGAGGAAATAGAGGAGAAAATACCGGAAACTCGCGGTAAAATCGAAGTAATTGACATCGCAACACCGCTAACTTACGAGCGCTATTGCGGTAATTGGCGCGGCGGCTGGATGAGCCAGATGAAACCAGGCATGAAAATAAGCAACTATCCGCCTACAATCACAGGTTTGCACGGATTGTACTTCGCAGGGCAGCGAATGCAACCCCCTGGCGGTCTGCCTGTTTGTCTTACTACAGCTCGAACGGCGGTGCAGCAGCTTTGTAAAGACACAAAAACAGTGTTTGAGGGGGAAGGGTAAATATTAGGAAGATAACTGTAATCAAAAAAGGGCTGTCATTAGAGGCAGCCCTTTTAACATCTTTTATTAAGTAGACTTCACATTTTCTTCTTTCATTACCCCAATAGCCAAATGAAAAACGATGCCGGCTATTAGCCCAATCATTGCACCTTGGAAAGCGATCGTACAACCTACCAAAACGGCAATTCCCTGTTCCTCTTTGGTTTTTGCCCTTTGAATAGCAATATAACCCGCTGCCCAACCTGTAACAATCATTGTAAGTGACATAGCAATCGGTAGTACAGGCTCAAGACCCGTTACCATAAATGCTAGAAAGAGCGCAACAACGATACCAAAAGGATACCAAAAAATACCACCATAAATAGAGTCCATTTGTTTATGACTTGTTTTATACCTTTCAACAGTGGCAACCATTGCCCCAGTCCAAAGCGGACCAGATAATGGCACAAATGGTGCTATTGTTGCTTGGATAAAATTACGTATTCCAAGTACAAGGTGAGAAATACTTGGATTGAATACTATTTTTTCATCCTTACGAACTTCATCAGCTTCTTTCACAATTTCTTCAGCAGTAACAATATCGCCAAAAGCTATAATATATGCAGCAATTACTAATGGTAAACTATAGATAAAATATGAGAGTGGAGGCAACCCAGTTGTGAAAACACTTAAGGCTGCAATAGTTTCAGCAATTGGTAAAGGTGTTAACCCCCATTCGATATTTGGCATTGGTAATTCACCGATGAGTGTACCTACAATCATGGCAATAACCAATCCTGGCAATAAGCCATATGTGCCAATCTGCTTTAAAACCTTACTTTTGTTTGCAGCATTTCGATAATGAATAGAATAAAGTACTAAAAATGTTATAACAAGCCCGATTATTGTACTTATTTCAATACCTTCTATTCGACCACCTGGCATGATAACACTTTGTATTGCCACTATGGCAGCACCTAGCAACACTCCACTTTTAATAGAAGTTGGCACAATAGAAATTATTTTATTTGCCATACCAGTAACACCAAGTACAATAAAAACTAGAAATAGCGTATACTGTAAGGCTCTAAGGGCATGGAGTCTTGAAACTGGGTCGTCTCCAAATTGCATGAGGTATGCCATTGTTAAGGGAAGTGCAGGGGTTATCCATCCAGGGAGGGTGGGATCGCCTAATGTAGGATGGAGCACATTAAGTATAGCATTAATTAGCACTAGAACTACAGCAATTTGAAAAGCCGCTGCAGCATTAGTACCTAATAAAGCTTCTAATTCCATACCCTCTGTAATAAAAGCAATGGCACTTAAAGCAACAGCCACAAGAATAAGCCCCTGAATAAATTCAGGAAGCTCAAACCGATAGTGAATAAAAGGCAATCGCAATTTAAATTTACCTAATGGGATGTAAGGTTGCTCCTCACCCCATTTACGATATTTTGATTTAAAGTTTTTTTTCATTAAAATCCCCCATAACAAGTTGAAAATTTGAGCAGAATAACAAGATTCTGTTAGGGTTTCCTTATTTTTAAAATTTTGCTCACTGAGACATTTTAACAAGTTTTGAGCTAAAAATCAATCCTTTTCATCAAAAATAAACAATGTAATTTCTTTTCATAAGAAAAGGCTATCACTTTTGTAAATTTTCATGAAAATGGAGTGATTATGATATAGGTTTCATCAACATGTTGCGTTGCAGGTGGGGGATAATTCAGATAGGGTTTTGTGTCGCTAAGGAACGTGAAAAAAATAACTAGCGTAAAATAGGTGCTGTTTTTTCAAGCATAGCTCATGTAAGGCAACTAATAAGTAAAACTTCTACTAAAACAGAGCTTTCTACTATCGTTGAAATAAACAATAAAGCCGAAACTTCCATGAAATAAGGTTTTATTTTGGGTTTCATGGGAATGTCTAACTCAGCAAACTTCCGCAAAGCCAAGACTTCCATGAAAATCTCCACTAATCGATTTTTCTTCCTTTTTACCAAATATGCTTCAAGATAATTATCTTTTAAGCCAAACATATTGAGCAAATAAGAATTCACAAACATCAATAAGACACCCGTTAGGTAATTAAAAATTTAACGGGTGTCTTTTGTTTTCAAAGCATGGTGGTTAAGGGTCCCTCTGGACGAAACCTAACAATGAGGAGTTTATAGAGGTGCCCTTAAATTAACTAGATTGACATAACTGATTTACTCTCGTGTAGCAATATTGTCGTTAACAGTCACATTAATGATTCTTGTATTGGAACTAACTCCCATTGGAATCGTGACTGACCCATTGTTGTTAAGTGCCCCATTCACTGTTGTGCTCACACTTCCATTTGAAGCCAGTCCCCATCTTGCTGGCCATTCAAGAGATGGATTACCGCCAGTATAACTCAGTTGAATTCGCCATAATGTTGGGATGTTAGCTCCTGTACGGTTGGTTACCCTTAGGTTTTGTCTTGTGCTTCCTTCCCCTGCAATGCTGAATGTTAAACCACCAGTTGGTTGTGGGGAGGCTATTGTAGAGGTGTTAAGGTCACCTGTTGAGACTTCGCTGCTACCTTGGTTGTTAAAAGATGCTACGCGATAGGTAAAGTTTGTTCCTGCTGCTAACCCTGTATCTGTGAATTGGGTTATTGTATTTCCAGTTGTTGTATGAACAAGGTTATTGTTTCGATAGACACGATAACCTTGAATATTGGCAATTGATGATGGTAAATTCCAATTAAGTGTAATTGAATTTTGTGTTTGCCCACTTGCACGCAAGTTCGTTGGCGCTTGTAAGACAGGAGGCGTAATGACATTTGATGAAGTCGTTCCAGTAGCTGTGTTTGAATGTTCACTTGCTGCATGTGAGCGTACTGTATACTGATAGCTTGTGCCTGGTATTAATCCTTGATCTGTGTATGTCAAAACGTTACCTGCGACTTCGGCAATTTTAACTTGGTTACGATAGATATCGTAGCGATTAATATTAACATCTGTTTGCGCTGCATTCCAAGCCAATGTTAAACTTGTTTGAGTTGGGTTGGTAATTCTTAAATTCGTTGGTGGATTGAGTGTCCCTTCAGTTGGTGGCTCTGGTGTAATAACCGCTGGCACATTGATTGTGATTGTGCTACTTGGATTTGATTGCCCAGCTGCATTTACTGCAATGACATAATAGTAGTAAGTCGTCCCTGCTACCGCAGTTTGATCCGTATATTGATTTGAAGTGGTTGTTCCAAGCAGTGATACAGTTGAGGTTGGCGTGCTACGATAAACATCGTATCGATCAGCATTCGTAACATGCTCCCACATTAAACCGACATTCCCTCCTGAAATAGTTCCCATCGTATGTAAGTTTGTTGGAGCAGCTGGTGGTTGAGCGCCTTCGTTAACAGTTACTGAAATAGAGTTAGAACTCACATTGTTATTCACAGCAGTAATTTGGGTAGTTCCAGGAGCTAGACCCGTTAGTAATCCAGTATTACTAACATTTGCAACAGATGGGTTACTAGCGTTCCACGTTGTTGTTCCTACGCCATTTATAACATTAGCTGTGAACTGGAGCAAATCACCAACGTTTATTGACGCAGGATTTGTAGGTGCTATGTGAATTGTTGTGTTAGTCACTGACCCACCACTGGTAGCACCGGTATAAGCTCGAATCGGAACATTAACTCCTCTGCCCGCTCCGCCAAGTACAGTTGGATATCTAGTATCATGCAGATCTGTCCAAACTCCGGATAAACCACTTGTGATATTTATGAAACTTTGCCTTGGAGCCGTTCCGTTAAAGGCAGCATTCGGACCTTGTTGGGAATTTGTGTCCTGAGCTTCAAAATCAAAAATATTTACCCCGTTAGGTAAGATGTATCTAATCGCAACCGCAAACTGAGAATTCACAGCTCCCAGAGTTCGAGATTGAATTCTAACAGTTCTAAAACCTGGTTTTTCAGCAATCCCTTCACCAACCCTTATAAGCGAATTTTGGTCTAACCCACTTCCGTTTGGATTAACCCAAATTTCAAAGCGAGTATTAGGATGCAAGGTGGAAAAACCTACTGCATCAAGAGATTCATTAGCTGTTCTAGCAATGAAAACATTTGCCAATGTTACACTATTTACACCTGTAATCCTGCGACGTCCACTTAAGACACGTGTATGAAAGTAATTTTGAGTAAAGTTA
>Ga0123355_10005008_pt1 | contig 19287 bp, 21 predicted proteins | sample TergutEmb28metaG_3_FD_89872 | JGI IMG/M metagenome (GOLD analysis project Ga0123355, IMG submission 89872) | Embiratermes neotenicus P1 segment gut microbial communities from Petit-Saut dam, French Guiana - Emb289 P1 | ecosystem: Host-associated > Arthropoda: Insects > Digestive system > Gut ... | reverse complement strand
TACTTCCCAATGGACACACAACCAGCCAACCGGATCTGACTGCCTACACAGCCACGGCACTACACCGCACGCGAAAAAATACCACTAAGTCGTCAGCTCATGAAGATGGGCACAAGGTGGCCTAAAACATGTTGAGCAACTTATAAAGGAGAAATAAATATAATACTGAGTGACATCTAGTTGGTTTCTTATTCCACATTGAACTACGATGCACGGTCAACCACACATCAAATGTTTTAATTGTAATTCAAAATTTTTAGGATTTTTAGACATTATATCTTTGATATGTGGAGGGAGATTATTATAAACCTGTAATCCTGAATAGTAAATTCCATTGTCATATTTGATATAGGTTGATGAAAGTTTGTATATTGTCTGGTATCTAGACTATAAATCTCCAAATTTGCTATAAACTGGTTCTTCTTTTTGGTCACAAAAAGCATAAGAGAAAGTATATACCGCAATGCCAAAGGTAAGATCTTAAATTTCCTAAATACAATTCTACATCAGATCCTGTTTTTACAGCCCAGCATAATTCTAACAATATTCTTTTGCATTTTGAAAATTTTTATACTGTGTGGTGAGTTACACCAAAATGGTAAATTATAATTTATAATTGAATTAAAGTGGGAGTAGTAAACTATTCTCAAAATATTTAGACATATATGGTTTAATTGACCTCATTATATAGTAAACCGCATTCATTAGTGGAAGAATGTATTCAATATGATATTTCCAGTTTATTGATCATTGATATATATTCCAAGTAATTTAATATTTATTGGATATGTTTGTGATTGGAGTACTGTCATAAGCAATTTCAATGTTGGTTTTGGGCTTATTTTTAGTAGTAAACTGGATGTAGTATGTTTTGTTAAAATTTATGGAAACTAGATTTACACTCAGCCATTCATTTATATTTATTTATAGTGGAAGGAAATTGGTGGCATCATTTGTAATTTTGCCAGAGCATTTGAGTGTGTCAATCATACAGTTCTTCTAGCTAAATTGCATTATTATAGCATACGTGGAGTAAATGCTCACTGGACTGAATCTTGTCCAGTGAATAGAAAGCAGAAGATAATACTACAAAACCAACAGAAAAAATAATTTTTTCACATGGTAAACAATATAATGTGGTGATCCCCAGGTATAAATTCTGGGAACTTTGTTGTTCATACTATATATATTACTGATATTCCTATTGGGATAAAATCATTATCTGAACCCCTGTTGATGGCAGATGATGCAAGTGTATTAAACACTGCCAATAATTCAGAGATTTACAAATGAGATCTGAATCTGTGTTGAATCATAGGAATAAACTGTTTGCAGCAAATGATTTAGCCTTGAATAAAGACAAGAAAATGATAATACAATCTAATTTAAATTACTTCCAAGAAGATTAATTCCAGGCTTCTACAAAACTAAAAAAAAATTAAAGATATAACAAATATAAAATTTCTTGGTTCAGGAATTGATAAACATCTGGCCTGGAAGATTCACATTAAGCAGATAATACCAATGTTTAGTAGTGCTTGTCATACTGTTAGATTAATGTAGCACTTAGTAATGCACACTTAAAATGATACATTCTGCATGTTTCCATTTGGTAATGAAGTTCGGAATTATATTTTGGGGTAAATCTACAGACAGTCTTTCAGTTACAGAACAGAATTCAAAACTATGGCAGGGGAAATATCCAGAAGTTCATGTAAACCTATTTCAAAGCATGGAAAATACTGACTGTACCATCACACTATACAATATCTTTAATGACTTCCATGGTAAATAATATGGAACATATAACATTTAACTTTTCTGTTCACAGCATTAATACAAGAAATAAATTACAACTTCTTAGACCATTAGCAATCCTTACATCATTTCAAAAGGCATGTATTCTGCAAGTATAACAATTTTTAATAAATTACCAGAATGTGCTGTAAATTTAATAAAGGATAAGCATGGTACATACAAGGTTCTGAAATATTCGACCTCTTTATTCAATGAATGAATTTATTGATTACAAGGATGACATGCATACTTATAATTGTTCTTATAAGAAATGGTTTACTGGTAAACTGCATACTTATAATTTCCTTCAATGTCTGATAACTATGTGGAAGGTGAACAAACTTGTGACAAGGAAGCAACATAAGCAACATTTAATATAGGCCCCTGAAATGACGTATGATAACATATTGCCAAGAAGTGTGCAACTTTTGTTTATGTTTTTTTTTTAAATGTAAAACATAAAATGCAGCTGCACAGAGTCTGAATGCAGCTCATTTTTACATTGACAGCTAATGAATTATTGAAGCTAGGCACGTGAACTTAGATTAGGAGAAGATTGCCAGGATTTTCTGTTTCCTGATCAAGATATGAAACAGGTCAGACTTATTGCTGCTTTGGTTAACTTACATGGTAGAAAACACTGTTTAACCTTTATCCTACTGAAATGAGCGTGTAGCTTTTAGCACATGGTTCATGAAAATTGTATTATCTGAACACAAAAAGATAAATTACAAAATAAATGGAATTTTGTTGAAAATAATAAAGACATTATGCAGCATGCCTTAAGAACTTGTTGTCCAAATACACCCATGGATTTCTAGGGGTGTATTTCTGTGTGCATTAACGTATACAAATGAAAGTTAAGCACAGAAAAAAAATCAATCTTAACTATTTTCTCTATTCCACATTTAAACTTCCTCTGTTGAACTACTATGTTGTGGCAGTGCAGTGCACAGAGATGATACATTTGGATACAACACAGGATGCTCATCATTTCTACTGTTGCTCTTTTTGATACTCACTTTGTGATAGAGTTGTCAAAGATGTTCAGGAATTGCTTCAGCGAATTCTGGTACATCACATTCACATTACTCATTTCTACAATAAGGAAATAAAGAATGGATCCTCGGGCTGCCACAGGGCGGAACTCTTCTCGCGCCACATTAATCTTACGTTCCGTATGTGCTGACACCTTAAGTTTCTGATTTACTTCCTCAGCTGTCACCTTTGTTTCTTGCAGCACATGGATAAGGGCTTCATCATCCACAAGTGAGCCCTGCCAACACCAGTAACAAATGTTTAAAACTCAACTCTTATGAACAAACACCACAGGAATTTCAGAACTACAGAACTAGTTCTGAATTAGAAAAAAACAATAGAAGTGGTTCTTAAACTTTTACAGTTCCTTAAACTATCGATTTAGTGAGGTATTTTATCTGTTTTATACTTACTCATAACTGCAAGTGTAACACTAGAAAATGGGAGGCCATGCTTGAAGGAGCTAGATAATCCATGAGCATGGAAATACAACAAACTCTGATTTGATGATTGTGCTATTTATCATTTTTATAAATTCCTCTTGTGTGGTTTCTGGTCTGTCAACAAAGTCAATTATGACAGTCTAATTTGACTAAAGTAAAGAGTTTGACAGTCAATCTGACTAACTGTTGGGTTCATGGAATGGATATATGTGGATTAAGACAACTGTAATTCTGGCAACTACTTGTAATGAAATATCACATCGTAATTCCATAATACAATACTACACCACATAGCAGAACTAAATATCCCATATCTTAGTCAACTTTCTACAACAAAGAGTACATACAATGTTGCAATTAACTGGTCTCATAATATATGGCTGTTTTAAATTTACATGGTATAACAAAGGGTTAAATGCTTAAGTGGGTCACTGTATTCTCTGCATATGCAAAGTCTTTTTATTGTGCCATACAAAGTGTGAACAGTACTGAAGAAAGCAAAGTAATATTCTGTACTGACCTGTGTGGAGGTCAAACGACACAGCAAGTTGCTCTCCAGTTCTTTCATGCTGCGTTGATTTTTCATTACTGACTCAAACAAAGCCACTCGTTCTGCTTCTAGGTCTGATTTCTCCATCAAAATTACTCGCCCTGGGAACATTTGATATGCTGATCCTCCAAAGTTCAATGTAAATGTTGTCATATATGTAAAACAATAAACTATTTTTTTTTAATTTCCATTGACATGTTACAGTGTGTTCACCCAATCAATATCTTATTCAAAGCAGAAAAAGAAAAGTTTACTGGAATAAAGTACTCATATCTTACAAATACATTCTTTGTTTCTGCAGCTTGATTTTCATTTGTTGAAGCAGAAGTCTGTCTTCTGGGATCTTATATCATGTTTACTGGTGAATAGTTATGAAAGTTTTGGAGAAGCAAGATTCTCAAAAACAATGATAACTATTTACCAGTTGACATGACACAACATCCCAGAAGACTTTAATTTTTTATCTACACCCCTGAGAAAACCTCAAATATTGTACTGTATTGTATTGTACGGTATAATATCAAGTCATTCATATGAATCATCATACTCATCACTTACAAAAATTCAACATGTAAAAAATTACACAGATTTACAGAAGTTCAGTTTTTCTTCAAGTAAGTACCCATATCATATACAATGGTATTTTCCATGATAAAAATTTGTAAGACAAATATTCCTCTACAGAGTACAAGGTCTGTTGCAATAAAAATGATTTTCATTTCCTTCTAAAAAGTTGTATATTCTGTTATTTCTTTAAATGACACAATAAATTATTGTATAGTTTTATCCCCATGTTACTTAAAAGTTTTTTGGAAAGTGTATTCATATATTTGTTGTTTTAAAGCTAATCACACTGCAAATGTCACTCCAAACATAGGCAGAAAACATTTTTTCCCATATTTTGTTAAATACTAAACATTCTGAAAAGTGTTTCAATAAAAGCTGTAAACCCTAACAATACCTATAATTTGTGTTACCTAATATTCTGTATGAGGTGATATTGAGAAAATAAAATGTACAATTTGAGCTTCATATACAGGAGTGGTTACATTTGGTCAGTATGAACAAAAATTAAAATTACATTCACTCAACAAAAGTTAAAGCAGACTACCACCTAAGCTCAAAAATTTAATTTCAATCTGTGCATTAATTACTGGGGTGTATCATGAGGACAGAGGATTACTGCATCTCCTATGCATTCATTTTGTGTACCCTGTGATAGGAAGCTCAGCAGCAAGACAGCCTACTCACCCAGAAGCTGCTCTTCCAGCCCCAGTATTGTAACTGTGAAATCTATAATGGACGTCTTAGCACTGATTTCAGGTGAGTATGCAGGATTTGGTAGTTTAGTTGTGATGTACAGCATAAAGCCTGGCATAACATCACACTCCTTGTCCCCAACAACAACCTGCAAATGATAATGAATGTCATAGATTCTTGTGAAAACTGGGTTATCATGATGGTGACTATGAATATTATTGTCCCTTAGAATATGGCATTGTGTAAACTTGAATCTAGTCATCAATGACTCAGAGAAACTTGTTGGAGTATTGGTAGAAATCAGTTTGTGTCACAGGACATTACTTATAAGAAGACAAAGGGTCACTGGATAGTAGAAAGAGCAGGTATAGCTCAAAAACTAATCGAACAACCCGTGCATTTTCACTCACCTGGAATGATGCGAAGAAAAGTAATTTTTCCTTTCTTTACTGCCTTAATGTTGACAACAAATTAGGAGTTTAAATTCTCTCTAGCTTCTGACCCTTATATATTGCACCCTAGGCAAAACTTCAAGTTTCTCATCCATGTCCTATCTCTTGGTATAAGTTAAGAAACTATTCATGTTACTCTCTTTATTCTGTGTGAGCTCTTTGGTTCCACAGTGGGTAAGGTGAGGATACTGTTCTTCTGAAATATGATGCCAAGTCAATGAGTAATCAGTTTCCAACATTTTGATAAAACACAGTGGTCTCAAAAGGTTGGGGATGTATTATCCAGTGGCAGTGTATCATAGCTCAGAGAACTGACACCTGTTTTTCTACACTGATATTTTATTATGATGTTGATGTAGGGCAGTAAAAATCCACTAGTGTCTACTGACCTTCTCAATAGAACCAGACTTTATGAAGTTCTTTTCGAGCACATTGTCAATGACAGGGTCTAGTTCCTCTCCCACATCTTCAATAAGCAGAGGCCGTCCCAATGAAAGGCTATCTTCCAGGTGTGTGCGGAAGTACTTATGATTCAATGATGTGATCTGCAGTACAGCACGGTAATTATTACATGCACAATATATTAAAATATTGTTTAATTTGTTAGGTTGCTTCATGAAAATACACCAACTTGTTTTTTGGGTTTAACTTTTGCCTAGAAGTTTCACATAAATTTTCGATTTGCAGAACAGTGGCAGAACACACATTGTTACACCACATAAGGTGTGACAGTAGACTTAATGAAGATGTTTAGCTAAACAGTTTAAAACATCTTTTTCAGACCACTGCACATTTCACTTCATATTCACTGGATCATATTTTATGTACCTGCCAACTGACACAGATTTAACACAATTATGAATCTTTTTAAAGAATACTATAGATTTAGGCATAAGGAACAATCATTTAGTTTTTTTTTACTCCTGATATTTAACCACGATAACTATTCTCTTGTTAAGCTCTGATGTCCTTGCCATATGTAGAATGAATACTGAAGTCAAAACCAACCCTTCTTGTATCATAAACTACCCTAGAGTCAAATTACAAGGTCAGGGCAACCTTCAAGGTAAATATAATCTGTCATAATAAATGTAATTTTTAAGATGTGACAGACTAGATGAGGCAGAAAAAACACAGGAGGAAGTGTATGTAGCCTGTATTAATGGGTTATCTTCGTAAAACTCAGGGCCACAGAAAGTGAGTTTGGGCCTCAGTGAAAAAAATATTTTTGGGCTCCCCAGTAAGTGCAGACTGGCTAAAAATCTTCAGACTAATTTGGAAAGACTGACTGTCAATTACAGAGTGAATTAGGCTTAGTCTGAAAGGGTTAATTTGTTCAATCCAGAAATAACAATAGTACTGAGAAAGCAAAACACATATGCAATGTAACTGACCCTCAGGCCCCCTTCTGGACTTCTGGGTCTGGTAACTTGTACACCAGCTCTCCTCCTCCTCCCCCCCCCCACCCGCCAGCATGGGTAAAACTCAGAAAAACAAAGGAAAATCTTAGGACAGCCAAAATCCAATTGGGAAATGAACAGGTTATATCCAAAAGCTAAATTAGATGTTTTTACTCACAGCCATGAAATTCCCTATGTATGATACATATTAATTTCAAGATTTGATGTTCATTGTGAAATGCCACATGCTAGGAGATAAACTGTGCTGTAAAACCGACCATATTCGTGTCCTTGGTGTTACGATACATTCACCAAGACATGAATATCAAGGACAGAAAAAATTAATTTAATTAATTGAACAATTTACAATTTCCTTTCACATCAAAGAATTTATTGATGAAAACCCTGCTGTTACCATACAAGAATCTGAAAACATCCTACCTGCAACTCGTTATTGGCCTCTTTGTTCTTGATCCACATCTTTCCTTGTGTTTGTGGATCCACCAAAAGAGGATACGAACTTGATTTTGTAACAATAATTGCATTCTGAACAGAAAGCTCATCACTAGGGAGACCTTGTAATGTCCATTCTGACACCTAAACACAGTCAAACTATTTATGTCAAAAAACTTTTCTTCCCTGAACTGAAAATGTATTTTATGACCTTAATTAAATATACAATAAAATTAACAGGAATAACAACAATTAATAACAGCAGAAGCAATGGCTGTAATATTGACAGTTGTAGCAGCAGCAGTACTAGTAATGTAACAACAGTTGACTTTAAAGGCTCAGATTAAATGAAATGTATTATATATTATGAATTTATATCTATACTAGCCTTGTGCCTGCAATAAGACAGGCTGCCATAATGTTCACGTGAAACCTTACTCTCTCTTTCATTAGTTGTTTCTTAATTCTCAGTGCAAACCAAGACTTTATCTCACCTATCAGAGTGTTGCCATCTGTTTCTGCTGTGTTTTAGTATAAGTTCAATGTTCAACTGCTTCTGCCTCAACAAGTATGTGAATCTCACACAGACCACTCTTGGCAACTATGGCAACCATGATCAATATTCAACCCTTCTTTTGCATGAGCAAATATTTTCACATATAACACAGCAAAATGACAACCACAGTGTGACTTACACCAAGACTGTAACTCACATACAGTACTATATGTAAGGGGATAACATGGGAACTGCTCAATTTTGTAGTGTTTAGTGGCATTTTGAAGGATTGATCTGTCAGCAGATATTACAAATATGCAACATGAAAGTCTGTTTTTGGTTTCCTTCCTGTGGTAGACATAATCATTTAAATTGCTCTAGAGTGTTGGGGCATTTAATTTTCTTTTAATTTATTTGGTTCTTGATGTGATTTATACATTATACTGTATTAACATTCACTACATGTTAGGCAGAAGACTTTTGTGCTACAAATGAATTCCTGAGATGTATCTTTTGAAAATCAAAAGAGAGAAAAATAAATTTACATAAAAAACATCAAGAAAGAACAGAGCACATGTCAGTAGAGGGCCAAAAACCACATCAACAAAGGATTCCTTTGTAAACTCCTAAGTGGAGATATCAGATTATTGTTGATAAGAACAAAAACCGAAGAGGACATACAAACAACAAAAGAAGCATTCATGAGAAGATTGAGATAAAGCAAGGAAATGAGTCATTCTGTTCAAGTCAATAAATTTTGACAAAAAAAGTTATTCAAATGTCACACAAGAAAGCTAAATAATCACCTACTAATAACCGTAATACATGATACAACTATGAATTGTACATAGAGCTGGATAATAACAGAGTTAGTATTAAGGACAAAGCTATGCCTACAACTAAGCAACGAAGCATGAACACTTGTTAAGGATAAGGAAGTAAAATTTGTTGTATCTTTAACCTTGACACTAGATCAAAGAGAGTTCTTGCTGTCCTCATCATGAATGTGCATTGTGAAAATATTTGTTTTTGAAGTATTCTAGTATCATCTACATGCATAATAAACAGAAATAAGTGCACTTATTCAAGATGTGTGTGTTAATTGCAATAGTATAAATAATCCAGTGATACATATGCATTTAATAGAACACAACTACAAGTATGGACAAGGTCATTTCTGTGCCTACACTACTATAAAACTATGTGCATATAAATTTACTTTGTGTCTACCACAACATCATTCATTACTCAACAGCTTCTTTCATGCTTATTTATTAATTGTTGCCTCATATTGCCCTACCATTCCACTGTCTACCAGCATGTTGCTGATGTTAAGATCATGTGTGAAAGGAATTGCACTACTCTTCAGATTGTTCATCCAGCTATGAATAAGCCCAGATCGAAATTCTTGATTGTATGGACCACAGTAAGACAGAAACCCTGTGGCCAGCACCACATCTCCCACAAGCCTTGCCAGTGGCAATGTGAACAACAATAAAAAAATAAATGCCACAAGATATTTGATAAACATAAGCACAAACAAGAAAACTGTATTTAGCTTTCAGAAACTATTACAGTTTTACATGAACACCTGAAAACATGATTAGCATGATATACTAGATGTATGGAAACCCATCCATCCAGTAAAATCTTCAGTCCCAGGAAACCATTTATATAAAAAACTGTTATACAATGAGGCATTCTATGGGAAGAACAAATGAAGTATTTGATGAGAAAATGCTGAGGAGATTATCTGGACCTAAGTGGAAGTGAAAAGAGGGTAGACAAAATCACATAAAAAGGGTCTTCATGATTTCAGATCTTCACTTAATACACTTAGAGTGATTAAGGGAAGGAAGATTCCATGGGTGGGACATGTAACACATATGGGAGGGATAAGATATGCGTACAAAATGCTAGCCATGAAACCTGAAGGAAAGAGACAACCTTGGAGAACTGAAGTACATGGTATATGGGAGGGTGTTATTAAAATTCAGCCCACAGGGATAAAGAGTGAGAGTGTTGATGTGATTCAAATAGCTTAACGCAGACTAAAATTACAGGCTTTTGCAAACACTGTTATCAGCCTATGGGGTCAGTGAAAGTGTGAATATTTATGGCCAGCTGGGCAAGTATCAGTAACACCATGAAGTTACAATCATTTCTCATCTCCCTGCTAAAAGAGTTGTGACGGCTACTACTCTAAATATAACGTTACAGGAGAACACTTTACTAAGTATCAGCATGTTACATATTACATTTTTCCTGGAGTTAAGGTCTTCTGTGAAAACAAAGAATTAAACTTCAAAATGGCTTTAATTACGATGACATAAGAGAACACAGATAAGATACTCCTGCAGTATAGTGACTACTCTATGGTCTACTACTACAGAAAAAAATAACACAGACACGGAGCAAAGAGGACTGTATGAACAACATTCATAGTCGTTTTATACTTTGAGAACTTAGTGTTCTTTAGGTGGTCACAAAATCTCCAGCTGTGATGAAACCCAGATAAGCATTACTGTGTCAATAAAAGTCCACCACTGAAGCCGAGTCAGCTAAATTCAGGCCCTACCTTCAAAACCTGTTCCTCCAAGATCCCAGTCAATAACACTGTCCAATCAGTGTCAAGATTTTATGCTCAAAATTTGCGTGGGTGTGTTTATTGCACTTCCCATGCGCAATATGTGTCCTATATAACTCATCCTTTTTTATTCAATATTCCTAGAGTATCAGGTGAAGAGTGATAATCTGCACCCACTGTTACTTTCTTTTCCATATGTTTAAATATTCTCCACAACACTTGGTTCTTGTACAGCCTATGACAGACCAGGTTCACACCACTACAATATAACACAAAATTACAGTTTTTACACACACTGACTGTTAATTCCTCATATTAATTCTGGAGGAATTCAACTAAAAGGAACAAAAATACATATCCTATAAAAAAGAAAATTGTTGAAATTATATGTGGAGTTAAACCTGGAAATTAAAATTTACAACAATCTACCATCAGTTCCTTCTAGTCAGAAATGCACAATGTGCAGTAACATTAAGAAGACATTTACATATGTACTCCTTTTACTTTATTGAGCAATACCTTGCTTTTAAAAATGACTCATAATCTCTTTTTTTTTTTATGGATTTTGTTTCACAGTACCTGTAGTCTGTCTGTTTTCTACCTCTCTGCAATAGTTTAAATTCTATTTGCTTGGCTGCCTTGTAAATATCATAGCTTATTCTAAAGCCTTCTCTCATTCTGATTACTTTTTGGATCCATGGTAACAGTATGTGCATGTGTGCACATGTGTGTGTGTGGGTGTACTAAGAAATCAGATTAATTAAAAAGACATTAGCAAAACTCTGATGGAATTTACATTTTTCATCTAATCATGCAGCCCATAATCAAAAGAACACTAACTGACCTGCCCAGCTGCTCCTTGAATTGCTGGCTCATTTGTGTCCACCGGATCTTCTCTCCTCCTAGCCCATTAATCAGAGCAGTGGCTGCAGTCATTTTGCGCAGACAGTTGTTGGCTGCATCGGTGAGGCGCTGCTTCTCTGATACTGCAGCATCATACTGTTCTTTCACCTCTTGCAGTGCCCGTTCTCGTTCCTCCAATTCTTGTTCTGCAGCTGCGAGGTCGGCCATTGCTACAGTGAGACGGGCCTCTTGATGTGTCAAGTTAGCCTGCAAAAGAATTGCAGTTATATAGTCTTCCCAAATAATACAGAAAATCAGGAACATTAAGACTAGTGGATTAAAACAAGCATTCAGTGAATAATTTAAATCAGGAGTGCAGAATCACTGATTGCATATGTTTCATAAGGTTAGTATAGGAAAGTACTGACTGTCTATGTCTGTAGAGAATTTCCTTAACTGTTTATATTACATGATACTGGTATGAAGGAGGGGAAGTTACACATAAAGAAACAAACAGGATGTGAAAAAGCATAGCCATGACCTGCTTTAAAGTCATATACCAGCATCTGGCCAGAGGAACTGATTGAAGGCACAAAATTACACAGCCAAGAAAGCTGCTTGTGAATCAGACCCAAGGTCTCCTTAAAATGAAGAAACAGTTCTAACCATTAAAATATGATATTCAGTTCAACTATATATGCGTATAATGGGCTCACACTGTTACTAAGAAAAATGTGTAATTTGTAAGTGACAAGGTTTGTTTTAAAAAAAGACACAAAAATAAAATTCATATTCCTAGGGCTTATGTGCATTATTTGATAGTTAGTTGTCATCATCATCATCATCATCATTGGCACAACAGCCCCTTTTCAGCCAAGGCCTTCTTCAGAAGCTCCTGTCAGCTGTCCCTCTGACAGTCCGGCCATTGCTTCTTTGGATTTCGTAACAATATTTTTTCCATCCAACCCCCTGCAATCCTGGAAGACCAATTGGATTGCTTCATTAGTCTGGGTCTTCGTCATGGACCAATCTGGCATGGGAGGCCCTACTAGTAGCTTCGCTACCGCCAGCATAGCTCGGTGACTCATTAGATCACACAAGCCCCACCACCATCATCAAGGTCTTGCAATCCCTAGGTGGGGAGTTAGTTGTCATTTGTGATAATTTGCTGGTTTGACTCTCTTAGAATGATTTGGTTAGTTGTAATTACTGTAGGCAGTACCAGAAATGTGTACATTCAGGAGCATACACATCTTTTAATATGCAAAATCTGGAGGGGGGGATGGAGGGAGGGAGGGAGGGAGGGAGGGAGGGAGGGAAAGAGTGAGAGTTATAATGCCATTAATGGCAACTAATGGCTATGGGTAAACATGAAGTAAAAGCTACAGGCAAAGTTATCTCAGTGATGCTGCATTTAAATTCCATCTCGTGCCCCAGATGGAGAAGTTGTAAATGTAATCATCCTAAATTGCAATCATGAGTATGGATTGTAGAGGGTGGTAAGATGGAATTTAAAAACTGTACAATGTACAGAGGATGGTGTTAAAAGACTAAGCAGTGTTAGTACAACACTAAGAACTTATAACCACCTAGTATAGGATTTTTTGGTGTACTGGAACAAGAAATGTGTTCTGCATACAGAGGAATGTTTGAATATTCAAAGTAACTTCGTTCTACCTGGACCCTGACGAAGAAGAAGGCAAAAGTGAGTCCAAAACATTGGTTAGTATTTGCCAGTCTTCATGATGTCATATCTCAGAAGACTTGAAATGTAAAGAAATGAACTTAATAAGGTAACAACCCATAACAGAAACTAGTAGCTCATTAACTCTTCCAGTCTCTTTACATGCCATTTACTTGAGCTTAATATGCGTGTCTATATGCACACATAATAGTCAATCATCTCTCTGTGTGATTGTCTTCCTTTCACAACCTGTTCCCCCAAGAAAAGGGAAATGTTAAACAGTAAACATAAAAATGTCCCTCTTGGAGACACAAACCTGGGAAAATTGTTTAACTTCTTTATTTTGAAAATCATGTACAAGTGCCTGAACAATGAAACACAAGCACTGACTAGAGGAAATTCAAACTTTTTCCATTTGAAGTGAGTGGAGGAAACCCACTGTTTTCTGTGCAGTACAAACTCCTTACAGAACTTGCTTACAGAACACCCAAAGAAGTACCAATGCTATGATGTAGGGAAAACCTGTCACACAGGGAAAACTCACATTAAATGTGTTTTATTTGCAGTTGGCAACACTTTTTGTTCCTGGAAAGACATTCCTGGGGAAATAATTGGCTTTACTACTCTAAATGACATGCACAGAGCATGTCATTGTTAGGATACTGCATGCAGACAACCGTGCAACTGCCAGGAAACACTACACAGACAAGACAACTGTGCCACTGCTAGGAAACTGCAGGCAGATAACCATGCCCTCCTAGGTAACCTTGTGCAGACAAATTTAATCGTTCCTAAATGTAGCACCAGTACAGGAAACACAAATCATATGTCAAATTCTTGATGGCAATGATAGAAAACCTCCACACTGAACACTAAACTTTACTGTAAATCATGGTGTATTTGTGTGTTTGAGTAGTACAGGACAATACTGTTCCTTGAATGGCATACAGGCCTGCTAAAAAGCGCTTTCCAATTTGTTATATTTACAATTATACAGGAACAAAATATTTGAATAGCTAACAGTTGCACACCTTGAGGGGAAGCACCTCCTTGTTCACACTGTGAAAGAAGGCCATAGCTTTTGTCCATGACAGCAGTCCTGCCACATCACCACACACATGTTTTGCTGTGTCCATGTTGTAGTCCTCCATCTCAAAGTATGGCTGCAGTAATTCTACCATCTCATTGTTGATTATATCTTTTGGATAATTCTGAAGCTGTAGCAGGAAAGTTGTACTGGCCATCATCTAAAGGAATATGAAAAATGTTATAAGTCAGAAAATGTACATGAACTGTCTCATTTTACAAAAAGGGTGTTTCCTTGAAATAAAACTTTATTTTTCATGGCTTAAAAAGACATAGTTGGAGATATGTGATATAATACACACAGTCTTGTTCAAAAGCAGTACTACAGGTTAACAAAATGAAACACCCTCTTGGTATCTGGAAATTGGTAGTCAGGTTCATGCTGTGACTGCACATCCAGGCAACAAATTGGATAGGAGACTGAGTGGGTCCTAGAGTAGGTCAGAATGCAGTGGAGAAGAGAACAAAATTGTTGCCCCCACCAGAGGTGATGTACTGGTCATCCTACACACAACCAGTGACATTATCATCTGTAACAGCTTGACTTCTTATAAATGGAATGAATGGTACATGCTTAAGATATTTCATATGCTGGTATTATTTGCATGAAGGTGTTCATTTAAGAAAAATTCTGCAGGTGTAACACTGATGCTCTGTCTGTACCGTGACTTAATACTATTAAATGAGATTTGAAGCTTTTGTGGCCAGTTAATCAACAGCCACACAGCAACTCAGTTATTTTCACTTGAAATTTTCTGTAAGAGTGGTTAAAATGTAGGGAAGTATAACATAACATAAACATCAGGCAGACACTGACTTTGGACTCTGAATCTGGGATCCAGTTTTTCTTGTTACTGAAATTAAAACTCGTCAATATTTAAACATGACAGACCACACTCATCTTACTGTCTGAATTCAACAATTACAGTAGTTTCAAAGCCAACGTTTTGAATGCTATGCTACATAATTTTAATTAACAACTCCTAGCTATATTACATATATCTTGTATATATGCTTAAAATGTGTGATACACGTTAAGATGTAAAACCACTGACTCATTCTACTGCTATTTATGTCTTATTTCATATTCACTAGCTTTATTTTGTTTTTCCTACCTTAAGTTATTTTACCTTAAGTTATTTTTATACTCTGCAATTTTGACATGTTCTATATCCTGAGGGGTGAAGACCCCATGCTGTATGGATCAAATGAACAAAATAAATGAATGAATGAATGAATGAATGTTTGGAAGACAGGAAATTATTATTATCTGGAATGTTAACATGCAATCTCTGCAACTAGTGCTACCACTTTGAGTACAAACAATGTCATATATTACTTAACATGTTTTGACAAGGTTTCACTTACTTATTCAAACAACAAACACAGCTCCTTTCTTTTGACTCCAGAACAATTTTCTGAATATCTTCTTGCTAAAACACTGAATTCACCGATCATTTAAAGTAATTTCACAACTCTTGCTTCTTAATGGGACTCAAACATCCCACAGGAGTTCGTTTGTTAAATTTTTAATATGCCTGTACTCTGACTAGAAATATATTTATTAACTGTATCTATTTAAGCTTTTAGCCATGGCAAGATTGTGAATAAATTCTAATGCCATGGGAGGAATTACAAATGTACCTTGAGAGATTCAGCCCAAGATGGCTTGGGGCATGGGGCTGCTGTGTCACCAATAACAGCATGCAGTTTGCGCTGGAAGAGAATCAGCACACAGTCCATGATGCGCATGATGAGATGGGGTGGACGTCCCAGCTTTCTAACCGTTGCTATCAACACACATCAAAATTCAGAGGTTATATATTGAGGTGTCCAATACATTCAGTCAACATCTTCTGTACATTATGGATGTTTGAGTTTGCTCTCAACTACTCCTGACAGCTTTATTTATGTTGTTGTTCATTTGTTATTTAGTTCAGAGACTAATATTGTGTAATATTTTAACTGAATGCAGACCATATTAAAAAATTACTTTGATTAAAATGTGTATGCAAAATGCAAGTATACAATTGATGTAAGAAAGTGATGTGTTGAAGAGTTTACTACAGAATAAAAACCGCGATGCTTTATTTAAATATCTTCTTAATTGTGTAAACTCTGTTACATTCAGAACATCACTGACCAATATGTGCTGGCTTGATTGTGTTCAGGGCAGCCTCTGCTTCTTCCAGAGCCGGTTTAGCAGCTTCCAGTTTCTGTTCAGCTCGAGCTTTTTCAGCTGATATGTACTTTACTAGTGCTTCTGCTTTTTCTTTTACTTTTTGTACTTGATTTTTCACTGTTTCTGCTTGCATTGCTCTCTCTGTGACTTCTGTTAGAACCTACACAATTAAAAACAGACAAGAAATCATTACATAGTCCATTATGCCTGAAGTTTTCAATGGCAGGACAGGCATGAAATCTACAAAAGAATATCGTAACTTTTCATGATAATTTTTAGTTCATTGACAAGAAATTTTCATGTCTTGCTTGCATTTCAGAGATTGTTGGTTCAATGCCCAAGCCATTTCCCTTAGTTCTGATAGGTTAAAGATGACACATTTCTTTACAATATGCCATGACTACTCCCCACATTCTTTCCAGATTTTTCATTTACAGATCACACCAAAATTTGATGCCAGAAAACCCACATAGCTGAAACAGAAAATTTTTGGTCAAACCAGGAACAAAACATGAAATCTTTAAACATAGCAGATTCTTGATTATGTGGGATATGCACATTGTGACATAAATGTAACTTCTCTAACTAGTTCTGCCACTTATATCATAAACAGCCTAAAACATTATTTTGAAACTGTCTACACTTAGCAAAGTATGTTCAATTTACTTATTTATTTAGTACAAAAAAAACACACACACACAATACGTTTGAACACAATATATAGGTACTCGACACTGAACCAGTTATCACACAGGTAAGAAATTTTGCATGACACACCTGGCAAAAATATAATAAATGTGTGATGTTTTGTTAAAATAATGTTTATTAAACTACATCAACAGATAATTCCCTATAAATTCATCCGTAATATAGTGCAATGCCCCTACCATACTGAAAATGCACAGTTTATTACATTTACTTGAATATAAGATGATCCCTTTCTTTAAGCTTAAATTCATAGAATGCAATCCTTTTTTCAGTTTTAATACTGTGTTCTTGCATATAACATTTAATACAATTCTGAACTAATGTTTCATTAGGAGAAGGAACTACAGAAAACCTTAGTCTGAATAGAGTGACCTGCCTGAGGTTCGAGCTGAGTGACTCACAAATTTAAGTCCACAATGTTACTGCTATATTACCATGCTTATTAAAGGTAAAAAATGTTTTTCTTCATAAATGTAGATTACTTCAACCACATCTGAAATCTTATTCCTTACATATGTGTTTTGTTATACATATGTTGAAGTGAAGGAATATTTAATCAAGAATTTTAGCTGAAAGAAAGGTATGAGACAAGGACAGGCAGTGACAGGAGTTCCGAATTCAAGAAATCATACAAATACTAGGGAACCACACAAATTGAGAGCCATACACACTTTTTCAGCCTTCTCTGAAGCCTGTGCAAGCTCTTGTTCCATAACTGCTAGATCCTTCTTAAGGATTTCAACAGAATATGAAGCTTCTTCCAGTTTTGCAAGTCCAGTGTCCATTCTCTGGGCCCCATCATTCAACTCCTTTTGCTTCTGCTGGTAGATATTTTTATAACCACCAATAAAGTTGAGATATGATTTTGGTGTTACATGAGTAGCACGACGGAATCTACAAAGGGTAGAAAAATTTAACACATTTTAGGAAGTTACATGAAAGAGAGAGTGCATGATAAGAATAACAGGTTACAAGCTTGAGGGATTATGTATTCATACAGTCATAATCAATGTACAAGAAGGGATAATATATGGAACTAGAATGTTAGGTGAGCCCTGAAAATGCTGACACTATAAAAATTTGTGAAATTAAAGATGTGGTTTTAGGGACATGTGTACATATAATATGAAAATAGGATTGCTTTAAACCCATGAAAATGAAGATGCTGCGAAAACAACCACTGGGAAATATAAGGACTAGGCAGAGTGACAAAGAGAGGCATGAAATTAAGAAAAGTAAAGTGCTAATGAGAAAAGATATAGGAATATCATCTGTAGGAAGAAAGAGAAGGAAGGAGAAAGTTATCTAAGAAGGTAATTCAGCCTGTTGGAAACATACATGGATGGTAATGATGATGACAATAAACATGACATTTTGTGCCAACAATTGAAGTCGCATCCATGAGAATTATGGTGAATGACAGCAATCTGTTTTGACATAGCAACATTACCATGGATTTTATGTTGTTTAATGAATCTGTCAGTTCATACAATTATAAGAAAAGTGCAGTATTTCTGTAATAATTTGCATTTTCATTTTCTTTATTTACCAGTCTTTTTCTCTCTTAAGTTCAATAAATAAGTATAAACTGCCCTGTTACAGCCAATTTAATACTATTTTCAAAGACTAAATATGGCAGAACATACACACCTCTGAAAGTATTCTGTTGAGGTAGATGCAACAACAGCTTGGATACTTCCCAGTGCTGAAACTAATTCATTCTTCACTGTAGGGGTACAGGCAATTTCAAATTCAGCTAAGAAATGTTTTGCTACCAGCACCAATGCATCCTTTGGCCATGGCTGGAACCAGTCAATGGTACACCCTGAAATGAGGGCTGGGAATCTCATAGCTCGATTACGGAATTTCTCACCTACCTGAAAAGAAAAAAAAAGAAAGAAAAAAAAATCACTTTCCTATTTGCTTTCAGCTGTGAAACAAGACATTCGGCAACTCAAGTACTATAGCAAACTGACATGATGACTGATGTCTGAGTAAACAACCTGTCTGTGGATTTGATTGTTGATCTTTTTCAAATGAAACCAACTAGGTACACACTACTTCTTATTATATTTATTTCAACTTCTGTACATGTTTCGGGCAACTATGTGCCCATCATCAGGAGAACTTACTGTATCTATGTGACACTGGTATTTTTCACTCTGTATGGGTTGCCATCTGGTCTGCTGGTTGGGATGAGTCTCATCCCAACCAGCAGACCAGACAGCCACCCATACAGAGTGAAAAATACCAGTGTCACATAGATACAGTAAGTTCTCCTGATGATGGGCACATACTCATAGTTGCC
>Ga0123355_10005007_pt1 | contig 19289 bp, 9 predicted proteins | sample TergutEmb28metaG_3_FD_89872 | JGI IMG/M metagenome (GOLD analysis project Ga0123355, IMG submission 89872) | Embiratermes neotenicus P1 segment gut microbial communities from Petit-Saut dam, French Guiana - Emb289 P1 | ecosystem: Host-associated > Arthropoda: Insects > Digestive system > Gut ... | reverse complement strand
GTCGACTCAGCCTCTAACAGAAATGAGTACCAGGAGTATTAAAGGCGGCCGGTGCGTAAGGCTGACAACCTACCACCATCCTGTGCCATTGTCACGAGATCTTGGAACCTTAACTTCCTGGAAGACTCTGGGCCACTTCAGGCCGGTAACGGGACTGTTTTACCTTACCTTACTGTCTACCCTTATAGAGCTACTCACAAGATGCAAGTACTCAATAACAGGGGTGAACACATTTAAAAAAAAAAAAACAGAAGCCTCCTCAAAATTCTAGGCGCCAGTGGGGTGACATAAAGCAAGCTGCGCGATGACCACCTACAGATAAGCGGCGCCGTTGTATGTACAAAATTAGTCGCAGTGACGATTTGGCGCGCGGGGTTTGTGCACCCCCCCCCCCCCCCCTCTTGTTATTACGGAAGTCGGAATGTTCGTTATTGTGATAACCGGGACTCTTCAGCTACCCGGTCTGATGTTTTCTGTGCTTTTTCATCATTTGTAAGGCAAATGCCAAGATATAACTCGCACAGACGGGGCACGGCCCGCACTCTTCCCATCAGGCGATAGTTTTTACGCTGTTAGTTCATCGTTAACCTTAGTTTGACCACTCTGGGTTCGAATCCCAGAAATCCTTCCAACCAAAATTGTTAATTGTGTTGTTCTGTGTATTGTTTATGTGTAAATGTGCACTGTACTGCTGCCACCGGCTGTCAACCCAATGCAGTTAACAAATACGATGTATATCATATTGCGAGGTGCCCGCTGGTCAAGTATTCTGATCCAGAAGAACTCAGTTCGTATTCACTTGCGTATTATTGCTGCTTCTGGGCCGATCCGCTAATCGCGCTTTCTAAGGCATGGGTATCCTGCGATTGCGGGTTCGAATACCGCCGAGGGTATGGTTGTGTATCTTTTGTGACTGTTGCGTCTTGTGCAAGCCTCTGCAGCGGGCCGATCCTTCGGCCATGTTGATTCCTCCTCGGCTACTCTAAGGGCCTGGTACCATTTGACTCAAAGGGAGCTACTGAATGGCCACTCACTTTCGCCAAACAGAAGTGAAACGTAATTAGCTCCACAAGTTATTTTTGAGCGATTTTAACCAAATTTGAATTTTTCTTTACGGATAATCTAAAAGGTCCGCAATCCCAAATTTGACGGATGTCCGCCCAGTGGGAGCCGTGCTCCTTCATGGGGCCAGACGGACGAACAGACAGACATGATAAGAGAAGTATGCGTTTTTCTCGAATATGCGAACGAGCATAAAATAATATTAAGAACTACGTTAATCAGTACAGTGTCAGTAATCTCAGAGCAAGGTACCTGGCGTAGCCTACCTGCCGTTTAAATGAGAGTAATATGACACACGTTACTCCACTTACGTTGACAGCATATTAATATATGTGGTAAAAGGTTTCAGGCCTGGTGTGGCCCAGAGGGTGAGTAGAGGTATAGCTCTACTCTTCCATGACCGCGGCACTAGAAGGGGGTGAGTGTTCAGCAGCACGCCCCGGCCGCGCTTTACCCCGGGGAAAGACCCGGTACCCATTTTTGAGGAGGCTGGTTGGGCCCCAGGGCCGGTCTTGACGGGCAGAAAATCTCGTCCCCACCGGGATTCGATCCTGGAACGCCCAGCCCGTAGTCAGTCGCTATACCGACTGAGCTACCCGGCCCGCATTCATATATGTGTTGGTAAATGTAAAGGTAAAATTAAAGCAGTCCCGTTACAGGCCTGGAGTGGCCCAGAGGGTTCCAGGAAGTTAAGGTTCCTAGATTTCATGACAAGGTTGTCAGTCTTACGCACCGGCCGCCTTTATCCCCAGGAAATATTCCTGGTAATCATTTCTTTTAGAGGCTGAGTTGACCCACGGACTATAGTGCGAGCGGAAGGATTTTATGTCAATGAAAAATTTCAATGACACCAGCTGGGACCAAACCTTCCGATTTGTAGCACATCACCTTAACCGCTGTGTTACCGCGGTACCTCGTTAGTAAATGTATCTCTTAAAATTTTTGTACTCATACTTGCTGTGTATGTCTCCCTGAAGATGTTTCTACATCGACCGAAACGTGTTGGAGTTTTACAACTTCGTTCTTTCGGGATGTGTCGCCGAGGATCGGTTCCAGACCTTTCGGGAAAACCTGTTGAGTTTTTCTTTAAGAGTAACTTAGCGTCATCGCATAAAAACAGGGTTACAGCCCTTAAGACTCGCGTGTCAGTATTTATGAATAAATATGCTTTACGTATCATTAAAAGCCATAATTTGATCAGGGTTGCACAAACCCGTGCTACAGGTCTCCAGGGCCATTAAAATTTGTACAATGGTACCTACAGTTTGTGTGACCTCAGTATTGAGCGCGCTGCTTATAACATTTCTGGTGTCTCGAATTTAATTTTTTATATTTTGAGAAATTTTTACACCCCTGATTTTGGTTTCTTTTCCCCAATTGAGAAGATTCAGTTTACTGTCTTAATGTTCTAAATAAGAACGTTAGTTTTCTATTTTCTACCAGCTTCTAAAATATCTAGTCTTTCGTAATTACCGGTACAAATGATTTTGGGTTGTGATTGGTGGAGCTAAACTTCCAGCTGTTTTAGAAATGTTTGACTCCTCACTCTTTGTTGACGGCGCCTATACTTTTTGTAGAATCAAACAGAAGTAGATTCCAGGCCGTTCTAAACATTGTAGTAGACTCACACAGAGTAAATTTCCGAAAATAGAAACAAAAGCCTTAATAACCGATATATTGCGTAGTTGAAAATTTAAATACTTGTTTATCTCCGAATAACAAAATAAAACCATTGTTTACAATAAAAAAGGTCTTATCTCCTGTTGTTTACACGTAATAGGAAATAACATCCGTTGCAATCCTGTTGTAAATTGTTTTGCGTTTCTATAGGATAAGTTTATTACCAATGGACAAAAAAAAATATAAACCCATACAGCACGTGTGAATACATCTGCTAGTGGTATTCCTCGGATAGAGGTCCAAACATATGACACTGTTGCACGCAGTTAGACGCCTTTGAGTAGCATTGCGTTGCTGTTATCAGGCCTGGACTAAAACACACGGGCAGTTTCATAAAATAGTGCCTTGTGTGTGTTTAAATGGGGGTTGAAGCAAAGCCTCTGTTTGTGTGTGTGTGTGTGTGTGCGTGCGTGTGCTGATGAGAGGGATTCAAAACATATCGTCCGAGTGAGTTCACTGCACGAGTGGAGTCTGGAGAGTGAAGCATCTGTTGTATGATTTCAGGTTACCGCCCCGATGTAGATGAGATATTCGCTTTTATTGAATATTACGCAGCGTATAGTGGTAATTCCTTGCCGACGTTTCGGCCCTTAGGCACCGATGGGTTATTGCGAAACATCGGCGAGGAATTACCATTAAACGCTGCGTGATACAGTAGAAAAACGAGTCTTGAATCGTGTGTTGCAACGCTGGTCTAAAGATCGGTGGTGAGTCGTCTTTTGTTTGTTTGTTTGTACGTTCGTTCGTTCGTGTACTTGGTTTGGCTTCCTAATGAAGTTTCAAGTCTAAAGGAGGGTTTCAGGAAATTTTTTCTTACGTTTACGTGAATACATATAATTACAATTTTGTGACGAATGTCCACATACAAGACCCTTAAAACCCATGACGTTTGCGTTATGATTTATTTGTGTCTTCCGAGATATTGTGCAGATCTGAAATCAAACAAAATATTAAGCAAGTAATGGTTTAACATCAGGAAACTCTCGAACCCGGCATAAGTTTTTTTTTTTAATTTCTTATTATTTCGCCTAAATAATACGAATTATATTTAATATACATTAACATAAAAATTGAACTCGGTCTGTCTGCGGTTACAAGATGTCACCCTCAAAGCCTATCATAGAATCTTTACCTGCACACCGAAATACCAGACATTAATTTCAATTACACAATTTTAAACTCCCGTGCTCAGTATATTTGGCATAGAGACTGTGTCTGTTTATAGAAGTATGTTACTTGAGGCTTATTTTGACCTATGAAGATTTTAAAAGTTGATATTTAAACAATATATGTCGACACGAGCAACGAATTCATTTAGTTTACGTAATAACTTTCATTTGGCACTGCAATTTTTCCTGACGTTGCCTTTTTCCCTTCAGTCGAAACATGTCTGTACATTGAAGTTATGTAATAATATAACATAAAACTTAGTTGGGTTGAGGCCTTCACCCATTACGTTGTATATCTTCATCACAACACACTAGTTTTACCTACATTTTATATGGGTCAGAAAATTGGACTCTAGCCTTACAAAGACGAGGAATTGAAGCTGCAGAAATGAAGTTACTGAGACCTCTGGCAGGCTACACCCTTTATGACCGCAAAACAAATGGCTACATACGCCGCGAAATACGGATTACAGGCATACTAGACAACATAGATGAATACAGAAGGAACTGGCTTTCACACTTGCAACACAAAACCGAAGCTCTTTGAAATCATACAACTACAGACCACACGGAAGAACAAGTGGGAGACCGAAGAAGCGTTGGCGCGAGCAGCTATAATTCTGGAGACGGAACGGATCAAAGGGTCCAATCCTTGATGTTTATGATGATGATGATCTTCATCACAATGGTTTGCCTAACTTAAAAGTGCTAAATTTAATGGTTAAAATGTAGGTGGTTATTTATTTAACGTCGCTGTAAACATTTTATTTCGTAGTCTCGAATGTTAGGTTGGCTGATGAAGTGGAAGTGGATGGAAGTTGGCATGTCCTGGCCGACACACTATCCCGACATTTTCTTGGAGTTTCTGAGGAAGACCACAAAGGCGGCCGGTTCATAGGGCTGACAAACTTACAACCTTCATGTGCCGATTGTCTTGAAATCTGGAAGCCTCATCCTCCTGGAACCCTCAGGATCTGTCCAGGCCTCTAATGGGATTGCTTTACCTTTTTACAGTTATGTTAATATTTAGTAAATTTCTAAACCTAAATATCATTGTCATTTCCACTTTGGAAGAGAATATCTTCCTGTCTTGACTTTCCCATCTTTTCCTGGACTGCTTATACGATAAACCTTATTGCTCTTTAATAAATGCGCTGGAAGGCCTGCTTCGATATTTTTATGTCGTCCATCGTGTGGGTGATCTAACCACTGGTTTTACGTACATGACGACTCCAGAATTGGTCATTTAGTGGGATTTAATTCCTTATAATTGCTGACGTTTCTGCGTTTTTAGGGATACAGAATTAGAACATCTTGTGTGACGATCATATGGATGACGTAGACTCACCGTCTGAAGTGTTGTATAGATTGTTTAAAAAATTCTGCCTTTGCAGACTGGATCGGAATTTGTCGAACATTTTCGATTTTTGGACATATTAGTGCATAATATATGTATGCCAAATATGACCTCGAATGCATTCATATAATTTCCCATAAACTGTCACACAAATTCTATTAAATTTGATATGGTAAAATTTGTACATAATTGCCACTTTTCGGCCATATTGACCCTTAATAAATGTCGGTGTGCATAAGTTCATAAATTGACTTTCAGTTGTCCTTGAAACTTCCAAACATTTTGCTCTCGACTTGATAAACGACCTGCTTTGTACTTTACTGGTCCCTAATTCAAGTCCCGGTCCTTTGATCGTCTCCCCTGAAAGGTTTTCGCTTTTTTTTTATCAGACCCTACAGGAAATTGCCGAGACAGTAGCTCAAATTATGCAATGGGCGATGCAGTCCTCACACATGCCACAATTTATCGTATATTACATCATGCAGCTGTTGGCTGTCGATATACTGTTAGTGTCGTTACTTAATACAACCTTCAGATTTTGATGTTTTGCTGACCGTGCATCTCAGAATGATCTTAGCAACTGAGCAACTTAATGCACAAATTCTTGTTTTATAATAATTTGGTCAATTACTAAGATAACCTTCAAAGTTTGTTTAAATTCGAAACGGGATATTTTCACTAAACTCCATTTTGTTATTCTCCCTTTTAAATAAGCTTATTACACCTTACACGTGTCATTTTGATGTTTCTATATTGCAGTGCTGTGTATCACCTTTCGGTCCAGTCTTACCAATATAACCTTCTTGATTTCACACTCTCGCAGTGTTCCTAATGTTGTATTCTTTCTTTTGGGTGATTCTCTGTCTTCTGAATTTTATGTGCCATCGTTTCGGAACACTGTTTGTGGTGTAAGCAGGAAGAATCTTCCTGCTCACACCACCTATGAAAACGGAAAAAACACGGTGTTCCGAAACGTCGGCACACAAAGTTCAGCCGCCGGGAATCACCCAAAGGAAATAATACAACAATATAACCTTGATTATAACACAATCTCTTGTCGACAATTTGAACATAATCGCATTTACTTTAAAGAGGAATTTGTATATAACGGTTGGTAAAATTTATACAGTCCCCCAGGTGGATCGTTCGACTCTGTGATTACATCCTCCAGTACATAAGATCCTTCTATCGCAGAACACTCCTGGAAACGTTCGTTACGTTTAGTGGAGGGAATTTAATTTCCTGAGGTATAAACTGTTGGCAGTAATAAAACGGCGCTATTACAGAGATGCTGTGGTTATATCGGTTGAATCAGAGATGGCGCGCACGTTCTGGGCTATGTAATTGGGCTCCGAGGCAAATTTTATTGTAGTGTCGATTGCAAATGCAGCTGTCAGGGTGATTAGAGCGATAATCTAGCAGTAGCGTTCTCTGACGGTGAAATATACTACTAATTATTCCCAAATCTCCAGACACTACCTAATGTGAATTTGATTCATGTTTCATTTCCGTTTTACACACATCACTGCACGGCATCCATGTTGAGCCTCGTGTTGTGGCAAATGTACACATTTCTGGTAGACCATGAGAAAATGAATGATAACGACGAAGTTTTGAATAATAGACGGGTTAAATGGAATAAACTAATCTAAATGTATGTTGTTTGGGGCTGTCACAGCGGTGAATATATGGATTGCGGTGTTCAGTGATGTGACTGCCGTGTGGTCTGGTAGATGGCTCCAATATGTGGGGGGCATTTAATGTCTCGTTCTTGCAGGATAAAAAATGGATGAATGTGTGTTCCGCCTGTAAGATGGCGGCAGAAGTTTTCTTTTAACAAGTTCGAATGTATGCGCCAGACCACACGGTTTCATATTACGATGGTGATCAGGTTTTGGTAAATTATATGAAAATAATATAAAAGAACTATGCTTAAATAATAATGAACAATTTTGGCTTGAAGTCTCTATTTTAAGAAGATACAAGTTCTGTGAAGCAGAACCCTGCACGAGAATCGGGTAGTGGCTCAGACAGTCACAATGTTTTTCTTATGTATTTGTAATTTATTACGGGGAAAGAGAACACTTGGGAAACCTAGGCATAGGTGGGAGGGTAATAATGGTAATATCTTCAGTAAATTTATGGGGGCGTGGAATGGACTGATCTGGCTCAGGATTGGGTCCAATGGCGAGCTGTTATGATCACAGTAATTAACACTCGGGTTCCATAAAATTCGGAAGTTTTCTTGGATAGCTGAGTAACTATTAACTTCTGAAGAATGACTCAGCGCCATTGATTTGGTTAGTTGATTGGTTGGGTTGGTTACTTAGTTCAGGGTATTATCATTGTCTCAGATTATATAGCGTAGAGTGTTTTATATATATATATATATATATGCCATTAAAATCATAACTTATGTTATTGCTGTATAATTTTTCCACTTCAGTTTCAGTTTCAATTTAACGTGACTGTAATCTTACGCTTATTTCTGGTTTGTTTCAGGTAAGTGCGTGTTTCTACACCAGATGGATATTTCAGTTGAAGTACCGTTTCTACAGGTAATAAGGTTGTTTACATCTATTACGCGAAGCCCTAATTAGGGCCGGATATTTATGAAGGGACCCTTTCAGATGTTATGTTATAGGTCATTTGTTAGTTTGTGGCTATTGGAATTTTTATCCGGTAGGTTGGGAGCGAGTCGATTTTACAGCAACGGCGATAACGGATTGGCAGGCAAGGAAAACAAGTGCCGTCCCCTTTCCACCTCACGTTTAGAGCAGGCTCATCCGCCAGCTACGTCAGGTTCATCACCGACCAAGAACTGACAAATGGCCTGTACATTACTACTGATGATAAATCAGTTATACAACTGTTTTTTCATGAATGGGTTTTTTTACTGTTCCCACTTTCTCTTGTATATACTGTGGAAGGTGTCACAATGTGACATAGCCTAATGATGCGTTAAGTTTTTACGTCATTGGTTCTACAGTAATATGTTTATTACATTTCAAAAGTGTTTAATCAATCACACATGTCCCTGTTACGTTACCTTCCGATACGAGAAGAATGGATGGCGTTTTAGACAGGGACCACACTCAACCGACAAAACAGAAACTAAACAGAAACTTGGTTTTCGGCGACAAATCTGCAACAGTTATGCAACATTTATGCAACATATAAGCAACATCGAAGTTTTGCCTCGCTAATTGTTCGTGTTGTCTTCGGCTGTCCTGAGTCGCGCCGCCAGTCGGTAAAAATCAAAAGGTTTTTTGTCTAGCTTCAAATTACACGAACTGGCGACCGGTGCAAGAGTTTGTTACTGCCTCACACACTTGTGGTTTTGTTAACGATACTGACTGCATTGGAACTTTAAACGCTTACTTTATGCTGTGATAGAGTAGAGTAGAGTAACAACTGAGTTTGAGCCCTTTCGGTCCCAATGCACCTAGGCCTTAAAACAGGCCCTTTTTGCCCCCCTACTCTGAAGCCAAGTCATGAGAACCCTGGTCCTTCACAAAAGTTCAGATTGCCCCAAGACTCAGGTTCCTAACATAATCTGGATCCAAATGAAAGGAGCCCAAATTAATTTAATCAGAGATGCAACGTTTCCAGACCTCCAGCTGTCTTAAAAAAACCCCGGTAAACGAACTCCCTCCATGGTCCCCAACGGGGGCCCTATAAAGATAGTTGCCCGTTTCGTGGAAACGTCTTCTTTTACATGTCTCTCGAAATCCTCAATAAAAGTTCTCCTGATAAAAAAATCTCAACCTTCTCTCGAAGGCCGTAGGAAAGGAGCGTCTCACCATGTTGCACATAACGGGGTCCCTGTGGAAACAGACACCCTTCTCCAGAGCCTTACTTAACCTATCCTTCAGGGTTTCCAGTAAAGGAGCCCTCCCTGCAGGTTCCCTTTATAGAGCTCCCACAGACAGGGACGCTTCGTTGCCAAAATTCTCCTTCATCCATCTTTCAAAGTCCTTGGTAAATGAGCCCCAATTCCAGGTTCCACAGCGGGGCCCCTTTGGAGACAGATGCCCGCCTCTAGAGCCACTTCATGTTGTGGTATGAATCTCCATTTGCAGGCAGTCTCATAAAGTTGTATTTGTCATGTTCACTGCTGTACCAAACAAGACGTTTCCAATTCTCTAAATCATGACGTTATCTAAATTATTGTTTTAATTGTTCTAGAGAGTAATTGTCTTCACTAATATTAGTATCAGTTCGGGGGGTTATTTTTTATGTTACTGTACAAATTTGGAACTGTTCGCCGATATATATTTAATTTTGGCGTAAAGATGATGGACTTCTGAATTAGACCCCATTTAGAAGGCGGATGAATACCTTCTACTTGCTGAACAACTGTTAGCTCTTTTCCTTGTGTTCAGTTATTAATCTTTATTCTCTGTCAATCGCTGTACACAAATGTAGACGTGATTGAAAGAAGATTCGTAAATTATTTCAAGAATTTATTTTTTTTGGGGGGGGGACACTACGTTAAGCGGTTAGTGTTGGTCCATTTTCGTGACCAAAAACAGTGGCTGAGTTTCCTTGAAACAAACTCTACTACTTTAATGGGAGTGCTCAAACATGTTAAACTATAAACCGGTTTCTCACAGACTTCATTGTGAAGATCACTTCCTTGCGAAGTTGCGACACCGTGAGGTTTGGTAAATGAATAGGTTTCCTAGGGTTTCTTGTGACTCTCCTGTGTAAATATTCTTGCATTGAAATTCAAGGCCTTACAGCCCAGAATAGAGTAATATTTAAGAAACCGTGCTATGACCTTGCCCACAGTTCTCTTCAATGCACTCTTTAGTACCATTTTATCCACAACAAATTCAATGTGTGCTGTCTTAGAATCAAACCCAGCCCTTTGCGGTGGAAAGCAGGATGTTAGTCGCAGGCGTTTCACCCTGGAGGTCCCTGATTGCTTCCAAATACACTATGTGTGGGGTTTGTAGTGGACAAATAGGTACTGGGACAGGCTATCGTTCGAGTACTTAGTATTTCCCGTGACAGGATCAATCCATCAAAGCTCCACAGCCATTCCTCTATCCATCACCGACGTTGTGTAAACCTTAACGTTTGAAGGCGTCGTTAAATAACTCACTTCAATATTTGTTCCATTTTCGGTATTCTCATCCCTCTACCATGTACGCTGTTTATAGTCTATATGCGGACTGTGTCTCGCACTGAAACACCGCACAATGTCTGCATCACCAGGTTTTCGTTATTTAGAAGCTGGAACCAACCTCTCGGCAAGTTAAAGGTCCGTCGTTAGGCTGACGTCTGTTCGCACCTACTTGCTTTCTGTCTTGCTTTCTGGCGCAACCATTCAATAGCGTCTTTTTTTCGGAATTGCTAAAAATAACCGCACGTAGCAGAGTCTATGGCAAGCTGTTAATAATCCATCTTCTCAAGAAAAACATCCCTACATATTAAATCAATATGTTCATTACCGTTTTCGCGTAAGTCTGTCACTGGTCCTTGTAGTAAATCAGAAAAAATCAACTCCACATTCTCTCTGTTTCTACACTATCCCTTTTTAATATTATCATACAACATACACGCATGCCTCGCAAAACTTGCTTACGCCTTCAGCCGCTACATAGGCTTATTACACGCCTGTTACCTGCGTGCTGCATGCGTCGTTCATCCTACTTGATCTGAGGAACTTGACAATAAGAATTACTAAATTCCTTTTTCAGAATGAGGTTAATTTTAATACACGGGATCATAATGTTCATGCATCGTGACGCCGTGCAGGCTTGTAAACAAGGGATGACGTTTCGTAGGAACTAGCGGCATCAATATTTAGGGTTAAATTTAATTTTCGTCATAATAATTTCGTGCGAATCATGATACCACGTGCGAGTATGTCCACTTGTGAGCGCAGTGACTCACAATCAGCTTATATGAATGTAATTTTGTAAGGAACTGCGCAACTGCAAAGTCCTCAACAAGGTCTGTGCTTCTTGGCATTATTTACGGCCAGTGGTGTCAACTCTGAAGAAAGAGTTAAAGAGGTTTGTGGTCTGATTTTATTTTGTGTTTTTTTTTCCTTGGAGCCGGTGGACTGATTATGGTTGTGTGGAAATTTTGTCCTGTAAAATTTCTGCATGCTAACATAGAAGCTAATAGTAATAATAACAATGCGACAAAATATTGAACACAGAGACAGGTAACAAATGCAGACTTTGCCAACAATTTGATGAGACAATAGACCACACAACATCAGCATGCCCAATACTGGCAAAAGAACAGTACCTAAAAAAACGTGATAGAGTGTGTGCGCAACTACACTTCAACATATGCAAGGAAACAGGGGTACAATTGGACAAAAACACTGGTATGAACATGTGCCAAAATCAGTAGAAACAAGTCAAGGAGGCAAGGTAACCATACTGTCAAACCAACAAATACAAACTGACTGTTAAGAGACGTTGCAATCTCAGGAGACAGAAATGTGATTAAAAAGGAAGCCGAGAAGATTCTAAAATATAAAGACCTTACAATAGAAATACGGCGCATGTGGAATGTAAAAACTAAGGTGATACCAGTAATAATAGGGGCGACTGGGTCTATTTCAAAGTCATTTAGAAAATACATGAGCAACATATCAGGAAATCATGAAGTCAAGGAACTACAGAAAACAGCCATATTGGGCACTGCAAACATACTTCGGAAAGTACTAATGTAAAATTACAATAGATTCAACACTGAAACTAATGATATAAGCACCATGAAAAGTAACAACAGAATAGCTGCAACACTGTATTCCCTAGGGACATAGATTGTCTCAAGAATATAAGTATAAATACACTGCATAAAGGAGATGATGATGAAGAAGAAGATGATGATGATAATAATAATAATAATAATAATAATAATAATAATAATCCTGCCCAAGTACAAGTTCACCTCAAGTAACCTGCAGTGTAAGCCCGACTTGCTTCTTAACCCCACGTAAGGTCGCCATTAGAATTCTTGCAAAAAGCGACCTACTTTACTTCGTCTCTCAGCTACCCTTTCTCTACCGCTTCGAACATTTCATAACGTTTGTGAGACACTGTGTTAACTTATGCGAAGTTTCAGGTCCTCGCAGCAGTGCTGCTGAATTTTCATCTCGCTGTGTCATTTCGAAATTATGTTCCGACGTTTCGAAAGGTCGTAGTGCTGTCGGTTTTCAAGTTCAAGCAGTCCAACAAGTCACTCTTCTTTACTGTTTGGCGCTTTTAGATGAAGACGGTAACACCTTTGGAAACATCGATAACTACTTACCCAACGTCACACAGTCACATACCGGAAGAAAATCCAAACCATCCAATTTATCTTGCGTCATTCGCTGCCATGCAAGCAAACACTTGCAGCAAACTCCTCACTTTGTTTTCTCCCCTACCCTCCAATTCAGTTACTCTGAGGTTGAAGGCAACAGGTTTCTCTAAAACGTCGATATATGTCTCACAGGCTAAAAGTCTCTTGTGTCTCAGAACACGCTCATATTCATAGTTACCACTGTGTAAACCACATACTTTACTACAGGGTGTTCTCTCAGTTAAATAATGTAATTATTTTACTTTCCAGAATAAATTGTGCGAAGGGATAGCTCAGTCTGTATAGTATCTAGGCCATAGGCTGAACGGTGCCGAGGTTGGATTGCAGGCAGAAGCAAGAGATTTCCCTTTCATCAGAAAATGTCTTGACTGCCTTTGGGTGCCCACCCACTTCCATGGAGTGGGTACAGGGTGTAAAGTAGCCGGAGCGTGAAGCTAATCACAGCATCTATTATTGAGGTTAAAATGAGTTGAGTTTTACCTCTACACCCCCTACACTCCTTCGTGGCGTGCGCTAGGACAGTTTTCAAATTCGCTGTTGACTGTGGTCCCCAACATCTGTGAAGAAAATCCTATGCACGTGTAAAATGAATGCTTGCAAAACAGTAAATGTTCAGAAAACACCCGATCTGAATGGCTTTAACATTTCTGTACACACGATCGTATTTATACTCAGTTAATATAAACCTTTCAGTATGGCAATGTCCAGCTTGTGTCGCTGGCATCTAGAATTATTCTGAAAATGTTCGGCTAAGGTGGACACAACAGTACCAATTAAAGCATATATTCTTTTCTATTGATTGTTGACAATATCTCCTCCTATTCGCAGTTGATTTCCATCTCCGACTGCTATCATTTAACGACAAACAAACAAGATGTGGCCTCTTCTACATTACATAAAACATAGTATGGACTGGGTATGTGGCACGCATGGGAAAGGAGCGAAATGCCTACAGAATTTCGGTTGGACGACCTGAAAAACCGTCTTGGAAGACGCGGGAATGAATGAGAGGCTAATATTAAGCTAGATATTTGAAAAGTTAGTTAAAGATTTGACTCATCTGTCTCCTCGTAGGACCAATCGCTGGCTCTTTAGAACATGGAACGTGATAATGAACCTCGTGTGGTCCATAAGGGACAGGGGAATTTGGTGACTACTGTGTGGAGAAGAATTGTGTTCCCTGCATTTACTCGCCCAGTTAATCTGTATTCCGCAAACCCCGTTGCGCTAAGGTGTATAAACTCTGCTAAAATAACCCATAAATTCATAACTGCAACACATTGTCTGTACTTATTATTCATTGCAACATGTTTCGGCCGATTTGGTTACCTTAAGGTAAGTACACAAATATGCAAAAACGTAGAAGGTTAATTGCAATATTAGACCTAAGTTTTTAAAAACAAAGCAGGCAATGTACGTATAAGGTAACATTGAGGAGCGTTCTTGCAACCATTGTTGCAGTGGAAAAGCTGTAATTGTTACATATTGTGTGTGTGTTTGTAGCCTTAGGTATCTAGCATGCAATGCCCGTGCGCCCTATTGTCATCTGTAGCCCGTCCCGCGCTACAATATTTTTTTCACATTCCATAAACGACAAGATTTTCGAAAAAAAGTTATTGATAAAAAAATGTGTTTTGATTTCCTCTATAATTTTTATTTGTAACATTTGTCCTTCTAAAAATAACTGAGAGACATGTAGTCAATAGTGTCTAGTTGTCTTCGTGTAAAGTGCCCGTTATTCTTGTCCTATTTTAATGAAAATTGAACTTCTAAATAGATTTTCGCAAAATACTCAAATTTCAAATTTCGTGAAAATCTGTAGAGTGGGAGCCGATTTGTTCCATGCGGACAGACGGACAGACGGGAAGACAAACTAATAGCCACTTTTTGCAATTTTGCGAATCGAGCCTAATAAACGAAATCTCATATTTACGTAAAGGATAAAAATTCCTTAAGATGCAATATAACTTTGAATTTGTATGTATTCCAACCATCCTAAAATTACGCAAGTATCTCATTGCGTAATTTGAGTTTATGTTATGTCGACTATGTAACTGTGGTGTATATTTTCATGTATAGAAGATATCTATAGATTATTTTTAAGGTTTAAGATTTTCTTTCCTTGAGTGCAGATTGATTGTAGGTTTTAGTGTTATAGAATATCCGCAGAGAGAGTTTGTAGTTTATAGCTTAAGAGCTTCTTTCATTGGTGAGTCCGGAAATTGAAACTGAAGTCAGTTAGTTGGCCTGTTATGAAATACGATTCCTGGGTCAGTTACTGTGTTGATGAAGAGACCACAACTGGTTTCCAGTAAGAGCTGGAAATTGTAGCCTCTGAAACAACATGGCTACACCGTATTAACACACATTGCTTCCTGAAAAGAGGGACAGTATCGAAATTCCCCTCCGTCTTGGAGAAGTCAGAAGGAACGGCCAGGTCCGCCTGCGGGGGGGGGGGTGTTCTCTCACCGAGAGAGAAGCGAAACGAATTGCTTTGTATCTTTGTTGTGATGCTTTCGTAATTCGAAACTTCTACTTAAAAATCCAATTTCCATGCTGTAGGCATTAGCGTTGTCCTCTTAATTATAGAAAGGCCAATTCGAAAACTAATTAGTTCATCAGCGAAGCAACCTGTACCCAGGGAAGGGAGGCTCTCGTTTTAGCATCGGTATAGTGAAAACGATCCTACCTGGCTTCCTCGTTCACATTCGTGTCTCAGGTCGTTGAGCTCTAATCCAATCAACGTTGTTTTAGTAGCAAAGTAAGAAAATTAATTTTTTGCTCCTGCAAAATATATTCTATCGAGATACATAGGGATTTGTTGTTCCCGTCCATCCGTCAGCGAGTATAGTTAGCCTAGTATGGTGCCAAGGTATGGGGCGGACGTTTGAGGAACAGGAGTTTAATTCCCTTCAGGGGTATAAAAATTTCGAGACCCTCTCTGGTGCTCAGTGGGTAGCGTAGTCAATAAAGCGACTGGCTACAGACTGGATGGTCCGGGGATCGAATCCCAGTGGGGCCGAGATTTTCCGCACCTGTCCAGATCGACTGTGGAGCCAACCCAGCCTCCTGTACAAAGGGTACCGGGTCTTTCATGGGGGTAAAGAGCGGCCAAGGCGTGACGCTGACCCCTCACCCTCTTTTAGTGCCGTGGTCAAGATATAGAAGAGCTATACCTCTACCCCCCTATGGGCCGTACGGCCTGTAGAGAGCCTCAGTACCTGTACAAGAGTGCACTTTAACTTCTTTTACCTCTCTGGTGCTCAGAGTTGGTTCCGTGGGCATTTTGCTCAGTGGGAAATCCGTCGAGGATTGTTGCTCTATGTTCGCTATCAAGTAGAGGCGGGGTTGCGATTACACGGAACTGTAAGAAGCCCTCTCCAGCAAGACTTCGAAGATGAATACTTAATTAACCCTTTGACGCCTAACGACGACTATAGTGGTCATACCGCACCGCTAACCTATAAACGTTTAATTTTATATATTTATTCAACAAATACAGGTACTGAATATTTTAAACATGTTATATACTCTCCGTTCTTTTCCTCTTCAAAATGCAGTTTGTTTCATAAATCTAACATATCTGGTTTCTGTATTATTCACATTTTATATAGAGGGTGTGCTAAAATTAAAAGAATAATTCCGGCGCCAAAAGGTTAAGCTCAGGAAACTTTTACGTAAATTGATAAGTGTGCCGTGATCTACGTTTTGTCAAAAAGAACGCGTAGGAGCTTAAAGTTGAAGGCGTTTTGTCCTTTCGATATTTCAGCAACCGATTACCCAGCCACGCGCCTTCACATAACGGTAGAATGGTGTCGTCGGAACTGTAAAAGTCCCTGCGAATTTTGATGCTAAATGTAAGGACTTAACTAATTTGATCCTGTACTGAATTCTCATTGTAATTTAATATCCAACACTGTTAAAATTTGATCTCATATTTTCTGCTTACTATAATAAGCAACTGTGTCTTCCATAGGGCCCATTTACCATCTTCAATATGACAAATTTATGAAGAAGGGCGTTGAATGACAGAAAAGAACCCCGAAATACTTAGAGATAAATCTGTTTCAGTGCCACTTCATCCACGTCAAACCTCAGATTGATATCCGTTCATCGAACCGGGACCTCCACGGCCGATATACTACCTCCAGTAAGTCACAGTCGTTTTCTGTCAGTTCCTTCTCGTTTATCCCCATACGGTAGTCACTGGCAGCCGCCATAGCATATGAGTAATCTGCGTGCGGTGTCTAGTATTTTGGCATTAATTTTCAGAATTAAATTAGTATTTTGTACTCTCTTTACTACAAAACGTCGCAACTCCGATTTCTTAAACTGATTCAAGTTACTGGCAAGATGCTGTAGCGTCTGTTTGGTTCCCGTCAGCACCTCCATTCAAATTACCGGTCAACACCTCACGACAACCTGCCACCAGTTCTTTCTGATTCATCGTTCATGATCACCTTACCGTCCGACGTCTGACAAATGTATTTCAAAATGTATAATTAACCACTGAAATTAGAGTGGTAACCATACAAACCATCAGGTTTTACGTTATAAAATCATCACCTGCCCCCCACAGTGTATCAATGTGTTTCTTAAGGTTTCGTAACTTTTGATGTGCGATGGGATAGCTCAGTCGGTATAGTGACTCGTTATGGGTTAGACGGTCCGAGGATCGAATCCCGATGGAGGCGAGATTTTCCGTACACGTCCAGACCGGTGTTTGGGCCCACCCATCCTCCTGTACACTGGGCACCGAGTCATTCCAGGGGGTAAAGCGGCCGGGGCGTGGCGTTAACCACCCACCCCATCTAGCGCCGAGGTTAAAGAAAGTGTAAAACTATTCCTCTAATCTCCTCTGTTCTTTCATGTCAGGTTATTCAGTGAACTTTAGCTGTGCCTTACTGCCGTCACTAGCAGTTGGAATAGCGTGGTCGGTGTAGGGATTAGGTTGTGTGCTGGGCGGTTCAGGGATCGAATCCTGGCAGAGGCAGGAGATTTTTCAATTATTCAAGACGCGAAGATATGGTATGGGACCCACCCAGCTTCATACTGAGTAGGAAGTGAGTTTCTTTCCCAAAGGTAAAGCTGCAAGTGTGTGAGGTTGGCCATTCACCTCCTTAACACGTCATGAATGAGTGGAGCTGTACCTATTATCCTCCTATACGCCTTCATGTTGCGGCCAGAGACAACTTTACCTTTACTTTTACAGTCGACACTTTGTAATCTGAGCCACTAACAGCTTGTCACACTCTGAAGGACACACCTCAAAATGATTCGCGTCTCAGGCCACGACTGCGGACGGTTTCCAGGTTGGAATAACATCAAAACTGCTGCTACAAAACCTGGCGGAAGAACATAAGCGTAGAGGAATATATGGGTTCTGTATCTCACAGCCGCACTGCGCCGCGTAACAGCGCTGTGAGTAAAGGGCTTTATGAGGCATGGGGGCGTATCATTCGGTGGGCTAATATTGCTTTTATGTGCCCGCACCCACAGTCAGCCTCGGATAATCTCGTTGATGATGTTTTCCAAAATGTATTTTTTTTAATAACGGTAAATGTACCGTGGTATTCACGTTATCTTCTTTTCTGTCTATTTAGTGCCTCTAAAATGTTTTCATCTAACCCTTTAAGGCACAGAGGTATTGTATGTGCTACCTGCTTCGATGTTAAAATAGCCAGCACTTTACGCACACGCTGTGTTTGTGTGGTTCTCATAACGCATTCCGATTATTCCCCTGAAGAGCTCTTGCCTTTTGGCCTTCCTAACGGAGATGCAGCGTTTTATGTGCGCACTGAAACTACAAAGTACAAGAGACGTGCACAAATTTATAGCTCCGTGTATGGGAATATATATTAATATTATTCTTTTTGTAATTCTTTGCGAAGAAATAGTACGTTGGAAGTGTATATTGCCTAAACCTTAAGTTTGTTGTTCCTAACTGAGAGTTTCGCATCGTCGCCATGTTTGTATTTGTCAAAGTGCAAACAGTATTGCGTACAGAGCACATTAGTGTGTCTGCGTTTTCTCTCTCTCTCTGTACCAGAAATACTCGCCTAGTTCCAGTGTGCCATTAGATGCCCCCCATCAGACCGAGAGCCAAAAAAGAAAATTTTAGCGCAAGGCCCAACATTTTGTTATTTTACTTTCCACAAAAAAAAATCATAAAATTATTATATTAATTCTTGGATATAAAACTAGATGTCACCGCTCTCTCAGTGGTTCGTGCGTCGGCCATGTTATTATTACTGTTTGTGGGAAATTAAAAAGTACATTGTATGGGTTTGGTCCAGTGACAGAATTTCAAAGCCATATTTAATGAATAATTGATATCCTCTCTGATTAATTACGGGGAGCAGAGTCTTTTTTTTGAGGAGCTCTTACTTCCTTAGCCAGTCAAAGATTCCCTCACATATTGTGGCATCCCCAGATTCATTACCCTTTTTCAAAACAGTCCGCCACTTTTTCCATGCTCTGAGTCAGATAAATCGAGTCCACGCAATGAAAGATCTGTCAGCTGTTTAAACATTATTAAAGGTGGCCTGCACGCACGCGCGCGAACACACACACACACACACACACACACACACACAAACGAAACGGTTGTCTCCAACATTTTGCAGTTTGCTGTACCAGAATTGAAAGAAATTTGAGGTTTGGACTGATTTCATTTTGGTATACGT
>Ga0123355_10005006_pt1 | contig 19290 bp, 30 predicted proteins | sample TergutEmb28metaG_3_FD_89872 | JGI IMG/M metagenome (GOLD analysis project Ga0123355, IMG submission 89872) | Embiratermes neotenicus P1 segment gut microbial communities from Petit-Saut dam, French Guiana - Emb289 P1 | ecosystem: Host-associated > Arthropoda: Insects > Digestive system > Gut ... | reverse complement strand
TGGTGTGTGTGCGTGTTTTTGTGTGTGTGCGTGTTTGTTTGTGTGTCTAATTGTGTGTGTGGTCTAGGAACCTCAACAAACAGTCACTCTAGCCCTCAGTTTGCTGCAGTACCACACAAAATAACATAAACTTTACTTACCGACACTCCAATCCCAATCGGCGTCTTCTTCCAGCTCCTCAAGAGTGTGGAAATTTCAATCGTGTGAACCATTTGATAAGGTGCATTTCACAATGTGCTGTGCGCGTCTCAATCAATCATAACTTAAACCTACACATGTCAGTTTCCAAATCAGACATAACTTCGTGGAAATATCTAAAGGGCGGGAAAGTCATGAAGAATTGCATTGTGCATCTTTGCTGAGCACACATAAATCAAAATAAAACACTCCCCAACTCGTTCTCAAGAGTTCTTAATGTACAGGCTGTTTCTAAAATGCTTGGACGAACTTCAAGTGTTAGTCCTTTGCATCAAAACCAAGAAAACTGTTCATATAAACTTATAAAGGGGAAATGAGGGGGTTTGATTGTAATTTAAAAATTACAATAAAATTTAGCTATGTAAAATTTTACTTAACAATGAAATTATTTAACAATACACATACCCAATATATTAATTGTCCAGATCTTACTGTTTACCGAATTACAATTTACAAGGAATGCTCAAAATATACTCCACGTAAATCAATGCACACATGGACACATCCGATCGTGAACTGTCGCGCAGTCTTACAGGTCACAGGGAGGTTCGGAATGGTCTGACAGGCATCAGAAGTCGCTGGCGAAGTGTCTCTTCCTTTCAAGTCGCAACTGAATACACTAGGACCTTTACTGTCCTCACGGAAAAAAATCTGATTGATTGATTTCAGAGGAACCTGGGGGCTGTACCTAAAAATTGTTTGCGAACGGGTATTTTTTCATTCTTCAGTGTGAATAACTCATTCCCGATATTTGCCCAAGTATTTTAGATACGCCCTGTATAGTCTTCTGTTCATGCGAGACACTACTTGTCACACCCATACAAATGAGCAACCAAATTATGCTTCTCTTTTTCTCAGCATTTACGTCCTTGGATAGCGTCTTGCGTAAAGCAGATTTATAACTTACCGGTAAGCAGACAATCACCGAAATATCTTTTTCCATAATTTTTGACCTGTTAGCGATATTCCACAATGATACAACCGTGCCATATATTGGAGAGACTAGTTGGGTCTCTTCGCGTAGATATTGCCCTGAATTCTGATAACAATACACACCATACTGATATACTTAAATTTATATCGATTAATCTCTAACGACAAGAAATTTTACTATACACTAATACATCTTTTGGTTTCTGGTAACTTTACAAACTAAGTTACTAGCCACTTATGTGGAGATCGTAATATAGGTATACAAATTGCAAGGTGTATAGATTAATAAAATTAATTAAAATTTATTATTAGAATTAAAGGTATATTTTAAAATTTCATCGGAATATATGTTTCGGCTAAACTTATTCGAACCATTTTCAGGATGAAAATTTAATTACTTATGCAGCTGATATATAAAGTTGGCAATATTTTTGTTAATTGCGAGATGTGGCAATGGATATAAAATGTTGGGATTAAATCAATATGTATTGTAATAATATAACGTGATTTGAAATATTTTGAGATGAGTCGGTACGGACAAATATATTATTAAGATAAATATTTAATTCGGTACGATTCAATATATTATTCTAATAAACTGTTAATTCGGTACGGTTCAATATATTCTTAAGATATACAGTTAATTCAGTAAGGTTCAATATAATATTAAGTTATACAGTTAATTCGGTACGGTTTAATATACTATTAGGATATACAGTTAATTCGGTACGTTTTAATATAATATTAAGGAATACATTTAATTCGGTACGGATAAATATATTAAGTTAAATATTTAATTCGGTACGGTTCAATAATTTATCAAGTTATACAGTTAATTCGGTATTGTTCAATCTATTATTAAGGTAACCTTTAAATTTTCTACGGTTTAATATATTTTTAAGATACACAATTAATTCGGTACGGTTCAATATATTTTAAGGTATACAGTTACTTCGGTACGGTTCAATATATTATTAATGTAATTTATTAATTCCGTAAGTTTCGATATATTATTAAGGTAAACTGTTAATTCGGTACTTTTTAAAATATTATTAAGATATACAATTAATTCCGTACAGTTCAATATATTATTAAGATATATAATTAATTCGGTACGGTTCAATATATTATTAAGATAATCTATTAATTCGGTGCGTTTCGTAATATTATTAAGGACAACATTTAATCCGGTACGGTTCAATATATAATTAAGATAAACAGTTGTTTTGGTATGTTTAGTATATCATTAAGATAAGCAATTAATACTGTACAGTTCAATATATTATTAAGATATATAATTAATTCGGTACGGTTCAATATATTATTAAGATATACAGTCAACACGGTACGGATCAATAAGTTACTAAGTAATACAGTTAATTCGATACGTTTCAGTATAAGATTAAGATATATAGTTAATTCGGTACGATTCAATAAAATATTTATGTAAACTCTTAATTCGGTACGGCATAATATATTGTTAAGGTAAACTATTAAATCAGTACGGGTTAATATATTATTAAGAAATATAATTAATTCGTTAAGGTTCAAAATATTATTAAGATATACATTTAATTCGGTACGATTCAATATATTATTAATATAAACAGTTAATTCGATACGGTTCAATATAATATTAAGTTATACAGTTAATTCGGTACGGTTAAATATATTAATAAAATATACAGTTAATTCGGTACGGTTCAATATATTATTAAGATAAACAGCTAATTCGGTACGGTTCGATACATTATGTTATACAGTTAATTCGGTACGTTTCAATATATTATTATGTTATTCAGTTAATTCGATACGGTTCAGTATATTATTAAAATATATAATTCATTCGGTAAAGTTCAATATTTTATTAAGATATACAATTAATTCCGTTCAGAGCAATATATTAATAAGGTAAAATGTTAATTCAGTAGGGTTCAATTTAATATTAAGTTAAAGATTTATTTCGGTACGGTTCATTATCTTCTAAATATATTCATTTAATTCGGTACGGTTCAACATATTATGAAGGTAAACAGTTAATTCCGTTCGCATTACTGTATAATTAGGGTGTACAGTTAATAGGGTACGGTTTAATAAATTATAAATATATATATATATTTAATTCGGAACTTTTCAATGTATTATTAATATAAACATTTAATTCGGTGCGTTTAATATATAATTAAGATATACAATTAATTTTGTACTGTTCAATATATTATTAAATTATACAGTTAATTCGGTAGGGTTCAATATTTTATTGAGGTATACGGTTAATTCGGAACGGTTTATTATATAATATAGATAAACCGTTAATTCGGCACGGTTCAATATATTATTAATATATTCACTTAATACGTTACGGTTCAATATTTTATTAAGATAGACAGTTAATTCGGTATGGTTCAATATATTATTAAAGTAAACAGTCAATTCGGTACGGTTTAATATATAATAAATATATATACAATTAATTCGGTAGGGTTCTATATATTAAAATGTTTGACATTTAATTCTGTACTGTTCAATACATTTTTAAGATATACAGTTAAATCGGTACGGAACAATAAATTATTAAGATACACATTTAATTCGGTACGGTTAAATATATTATTAAGTTATACCGATAAGTCGGTACTGTTCAATATATTACTAAGTTACACATTTAATACGGTACGGCTGAAAATATTGTAAACATATTCAATTAATTCTGTATGGTTTAATATTTTATTAAGGTAAACAGTTAATTCGGTTCGGTTTAATATATCATTAATTTATACAGTTAATTCGGTACGGTTCAATACATTATTACGATATACAATTAATTCGGTACTGTTCAATACATTGTTAAGATATACGGATAATTTGGTACTGTTCAATATACTATTAAGATATACAGTTTATTCGTTACGGTTTAATATATTGTTAAGTTATACAAATAATTCGGTACGTTTCAATATACTGTTAAATTATACAGACAATTCGGGACAATTCAATTTATAATTAAGATATACAGTTAATTCGCTTCGGTTTAATATATTGTTACGATATACAGATAATTCGGTACGGTACAATACATTGTAAAGACACACAGTTAATTCGGTACGGTTCAGTTTATTATTAAGTTATACAGTTAATTCTGTACGTTTCAATACATTGTTATGTTATACAGATAATTCGGTACATTTCAATATATTATTAAGATATACAGTTAATTCGGTACGGTTCAATATACTATTAAGATAAACAGCTAATTCGTTACGATTCAATATATTATTAATTTATTCAGACAATCCGGTACGGTTCTATATATTATTAAGACATACAGTTAATTCGGTACGGTACAGTATAATAAGAACATATACAGTTAATCCAGTACGGTTCAATATATTGTTAAGTTATACAGATATTTCGGTACGGTTCAATATATTATTAAGCTATTAAGTTTCGTTCGGTATTGTTCAATACATTATTAAGGTATTCAGATAATGCGGTACGGTACAATATATTGTTAAGAAATACAGATAATTAGGTACTGTTCAATATATTATTATGATAAACTGTTAATTCGGTACTGTTCATTATAGTATTAAGATATACATGTAATGCGATAGGGTTCAATATTTTGTAAAGATAAACAGTTAGATTTGTACGTTTCAATATATTATTATCACATACGTTTAAATAGGTATGGTTCAATATATTATAAAGTAAACATTAATTTGTTACGTTTCAATATATTATTAAGATATTCAATTAATTCAGTACAATTCAATACATTATTAACTTATAGAGTTAATTCCGTACGGTTCACTATATTAATAAATTTTACAGTTAACTTGGTATGGTTAAATATATTACTACGGTATACTATTAATTCTGATCGGTTCAATGTATTATTAAGATTTGCAGATAATTCGGTACGGTTCAATTTATTAATAATATATACAGTTAATTCGGTTTCGGTTCAATATATTATTAAGTTATACAGTTCATTTGATGCTGTTCAACATATTATTAAGTTATACACTTAATCCTGTACGGTTCAATATATTAGTAAAATATACACCTAATTCGGTACGGTTCAATATATTATTAAGTTAGACAGTTAATTCGGTACGGTTCCAGCACTACATGTAATAAGGAATACTATACGCCACAAAAAGGAGTAGCTATGGGATCCCCTCTATCAAGCACTCTGGCCGAATAATACTTGCAAAGGTTGGAAAGGCTCTACATAAAACACAGCATAGAGACAGAAGCAATCAAGTATTACAGCAGGTATGTAGATGATATCATCATTGTTTTTGACATACATAACAATCAGGCTGACACCATCTTACAACAATTCAATACCATAAACGAAAACCTGCAATTCAAATTATCTACTGAAAAGAACACATGCATTAGCTTCCTAGACCTGAACATAATCAAAACACCACATAGAATAGATCTAGGCATCTACAGAAAAGAAACTAGCACAGATACCACTATTCACAACACCTCCAACCACCCCTACGAACGTAGTATGGCAGCCTACAGATTCTACATACATAAATTACTTAACATACCACTTACGGAGAAAGAAAAAGAAAAAGAATGGAACATCATTTTAAATACAACGATAAACAATGGATTTTCTGTAATAAGTATCAAACAACTATTGCTACAAATGACAGCACGACAAAAAAATTTTCCGCAGAATGTAGAAAACACAAACACGGATAAAAGACCTTGGATAACCTTCACCTATCATGGTAATTACGTTAGAAAGATCACTAACATGTTCAAAAAAACACAAATCAAGATAGCCTTCAGAACGACTAATACAACATTTCAAATACTAACAAGGAACCACAATAACAACCCTGACGACAGTGGTATAAATAAACTAACTTGTGGGACATGCCAAAGGGCGTATATAGGTCAGACTGGCAGATGGATTAGCACACGCTATAAAGAGCATATTAGGTATATTAAAAACAACAACCCTCAATCAGGCTATGCTCTACACATTCTGAACAATAAACATGAATTTGGCCCACAGGAGACAATAAAACTAAGAAAGTATTGCAAAAAGGTAAGCTACTGAACACCTGGGAATCCATGTTAATACAAAAGTATCACGGATTAGGTAAACTGGTCGCAGAACATCAAAGGCCAGACCACAATCCTCTGTATGACTTATTCACTTTCACCGACACGAGTGAGATAGTCCAACAGTGACGCGACGTACTCCCGTGCTTGACATAACCTGTAATAGGTGAGTAATACATACACTTGAGACACCTCCTACTTAGGAGTTGAATTTTAATACAACTAAAGTAGCCCATTTATACTTGCAGGCATGCTGCCATCATACTGTAATGTGCAAATATAACAAAACAAACTTTCTTAGTAACTTCGCCATGTAATTATACATACTCCCTGAGGGTGGTCAATGCTGACCGAAACATGTTGGAGATTTTAATAGTAATATAACATTTTAAGGCTTGTTTAAAACAACAACAGTTTCTAAATTAAAAACATTGTGCAATAAACTGGCTACTCAGAATAATATTATTAACATATACACTTAATTGGTTACGGTTCAATATATTCAATATATTATTAAGTTATACATTAATTCGGTCCTGTTCAATAAATTATAAAGTTATACAGTTAATTCGGGACTTTTCAGTATATTAAGTTATACAGTTAATTTGTTACGGTTCAATATATTGTTAAGATATGCAGATAATTCAGTTCGGTTCAAAATACTATTAAACTATACAGTTAATTCTGTACTGATCAATTTATTATTAAGATATACAGATAATTCGCTAATGTGCTATATATTATGATGTTATACAATTAATTAGATACGGTTCAATAAATTGTTAAGATATACAGATAATTCGGTACGGTTCAAGTAAATAAAAACATATACAATTCATTCGTTACAGTTCAATAAATTAAAAAGGTATACACGTACATTTAATTCAGTACGGTGTAATATATTATTAAGTTATACAGTTAATTCGTAACGGTTCAATATATTTTTAAAATATACAGATAATTCGGTACGTCCCAATATATTAATAAGAAATACAGTTAATTTGTTACGTAACAATATATTTTTAAAACAGGCAGATAATTAGGTACGGTCCAAAAAAATTTTAATTTATACATTTAATTCGGTACGGTTCAATATATTATTAACTTATACAATTAATTCGGTACTGTTCAATATATTATTAAGGTAACCTTTTACTTTGGTACGGGTGAATATATTTTTAAGATATACAACTAATTCGGTACGGTTCAATATATTATTGTGGTATACAATTAATTCGGAACGGTTCAATAAAGTGTTAATTTATACAGTTAATTTGGTACAGTTCAATAGATTATTAACATATACAGTTAATTCGGTGCGGTTCAATATATTATTAACATATACATTTAAATCGCTACGATTCAATATATTAATTAGATATGCATTTAATTCTTTACGAATCAATATATTTTTAAGACATACAGTTAATTCAGTACGGTTCAATATATTAATAAGATACACAGTTAATTAGTTTCGGTTCAATAAATTTTTAAAATATACGTATAATTCGGTACGGTTCAATATATTATTAAGACATACATTTAATTCGTTACGGTTCAATACATTTTAAAATATACAGATAATTTCGTACGGTCCAATATAATATTAAATTATGCAGTTAATTCGGTACGGCTCATTATATTATTAATATATACAATTAATTCTGTACTGTTATTATTATTAAGGTAAACAGTTAATTGATATGGTTTAATTTATTTTTAAGATATAAAATAATTCGGTACGTTTCAATATGTTATTAAATTATTCAGTTAATTCGGTACGATTCAATAGATAATTAATCTATATAATTAATTCAGTACCGTTCAATATATTATTAAGATAAAGAGTTAATTTGGTTCGGTTCAATATTTTATTAGTAGATACTCTTAATTCTGTACGTTTCATTATATTTTTAATGTATACTCTTAAATCGGTATTTCTATATATCATTAAGGTATAGAATTAATTTGTTATTTCAATATTTTATTAAGACATTCGTTTAATTCAGAACAGTTCAATTTATTATTAAGACGTAATGTTTATTCGGAACGATTGAATATATTATTAACAAATACGGTTAATTAAGTAGAGTTCAATATAATATTAAATTAAACATTTAATTCGGTACGGTTCAATATATTATTAAGACAACCTTTAAACTCGGTAAGTTTGATTATATTTTTAAGATATATAATTAATTCGATACGGTTCAATATAATATTAAGATATAGGATGTCAAAATTAAGGGTATTGACATGATGCAGTACAATGGACTCTTTTATTGTCTAATTATATTACGGCAATAACTGTAGTGTAGCAGCTGTAGTGTGTCTTGAATGTGGAGATGTAGTGCTGGGTTATGGCTGTGTTGGTGTTTTTATAGTGGTATCTGTTGTGAAGCGTTCATTGAGAGTATTATGGCAGCAACTGTTGTGTAGAAGCGGTAGTGTGTCATGCATGTGAAGATGTAGTGCTGGGTTATGGTTGTATTGAAGTTTTTTTGTGGTATCTGATGTGAAGCGTTCATTGAGAGTATTATGGCAGCAACCGTTGTGTAGCAGCGGTAGTGTGTCTTGCATGTGAAGATGTAGTGCTGGGTTATGGTTGTATTGGTGTTTTTATTGTGGTATCTGTTGTGAAGCATTGAGTGTGAGTATTATGGCAGCAAGAGTTGTGTAGCAGCGGTAGTGTGTCTTGCATGTGAAGATGTAGTGATGGGTTCTGGTTGTGTTGGTGTTTTTATTGTGGTATCAGTTGTGAAACGTTCATTGAGAGTATTACGGCAGCAACAGTTTTGTATCAGCGGTAGTGTGTCTGATATGTGAAGATGTAGTTCTGGGTTCTGGATGTGTTGGTGTTTTTATTGTGGTATCTGTTGTGAAGCGTTCATTGTGAGTATTATGGCAGCAACTGCTGTGTAGCAGCGGTAGTGTGTCTTGCATGTGAAGATGTAGTGCTGGGTTATGGTTGTGTTGGTGTTTTTATAGTGGTATCAGATGTGAAGCTTGCATTGTGAGTATTATGGCAGCAAATGTTGTGTAGCAGCGGTAGTGTGTCTTGCATGTGAAGATGTAGTGCTGGGTTATGGATGTGTTGGTGTTTTTATATTGGTATCCGTTGAGATGTGTTCATTGTGAGTATTATGGCAGCAACTGTTGTGTAGCAGCGGTAGTGTGTCTTGCATGTGAAGATGAAGTGCTGGGTTCTGGTTGTGATGGTGTTTTTATAGTGGTATCTGTTGTGAAGCGTTCATTGACAGTATTATGGCAGCAACTGTTGTGTAGCAGCGGTAGTATGCCTTGCATGTGAAGATGTAGTGCTGGATTATGGCTGTGTTGGTGTTTTTTATGTGGTATCAGTTGTGAAGCTTTCATTGAGAGTTTTATGGTAGCAAATGTTGTGTAGCAGCGATAGTGTGTCTTGCATGTGAAGATGGAATGCTGAGTTATGGATGAAATTGTGTTTTTATAGTGGTATCTGTTTTGAAGTTTTCATGGAGAGTATCATGGCATCAACTGTTGTGTAGCGGCGGTAGTGTGTCTTGCATGTGAAGATGTAGTGCTGGGTTATAGTTGTGTTGGTGTTTTTATTGTGGTATCTGTTGTGAAGCGTTCATTGTAAGTATTAAGGCAGCAAATGTTGTGTAACAGCGGTAGAGTGTCTGACATGTGAAGATGTAGTGCTGGGATCTGTTTGTGTTGCTGTTTTTATTGTTGTATCTGTTGTGTATCGTTCATTGAGAGTATTATGGCAGCAAATGTTGTGTAGCAGCGGTGGTGTGTCTTGAATGTGAAGATGTAGTGCTGGGTTAAGGATGAGTTGGTGTTTTTATAATGGTATCAGTTGTGAAGTGTTCATTGTGGGTATTATGGCAGCAACTGTTGTGTAGCAGCGGTAGTGTGTCTTGCATGTGAAGTTGCTGTGCTGGATTATGCTTTGTTGGGGCTTTTATATTTGTATCAGTTGTGAATCGTTCATTGTTAGTGTTACGGCAGCATCTGTTGTGTAGCAGCGGTAGTGTGTCTTGCATGTGAAGATGTAGTGCTGGGTTATGGATGTGTTGGTGTATTTGTTGTGGAATCAGTTGTGAAGCGTTCGGTGTGAGTATTATGGCAGAAAATGTTGTGTAGCATCGGTAGTGTGTCTTGCATGTGAAGATGTAGTGCTGGATTCTGGTTGTGTTGGTGTTTTTATAGTGGTATCTGTTGTGAAGCGTTCATTGAGAGTATTACTGCAGCAACTGTTGTGTAGCAGCGGTAGTGTGTCTTGCATGTGAAGATGTAGTGCTGGGTTATAGATGTGTTGGAGTTTTTATAGTGGAATCTGTTGTGAAGTGTTCATTGATAGTATTATGGCAGCAACTTTTGTGTAGCAGCGGAAGTGTAGCAACGGTATTGTGTCTTGCATGTGAAGATGTAGTGCTAGGTTCTGGTTGTGTTGGTGATTTTATAGTGGTATCTGTTGTGAAGCGTTCATTGAGTGTATTATGGCAGCACCTGTTTTGTAGCAGCGGTAGTGTGTCTTGAATGTGAAGATGTAGTGCTGGGTTATAGATGTGTTGGTGTTTTTATAGTGATATCTGTTGTGAAGTGTTCATTGATAGTATTATGGCGCATCTGTTGTGTAGCAGCGTAAGTGTAGCAGCGGTATTGTGTCTTGCATGTGAAGATGTAGTGCTGGGTTATGAATGTGTTGGTGTTTTTATTGTGGTAGCAGTTGTGAAGCGTTCGGTGTGAGTATTATGGCAGCAAATGTTGTGTAGCAGCGTTAGTGTGTCTTGCATGTGAAGAAGTAGTGCTGGGTTCTTGTTGTGTTGGTTTTTTTTATTGTGGTATCTGTTGTGAAGCGTTCATTAAGAGTATTAGGGCAGCAAACGTTGTGTAGCAGCGTTAGTGTGTCTTGCATGTGAAGATGTAGTGCTGGGTTCTGGTTGTGTTGGTGTTTTTATTTTGGAATCTGTTGTGAAGCGTTAATTGACATTATTATGGTAGCAACTGTTGTGTAGCAGCGGTAGTGTGTCTGGCATTTGAAGATGTAGTGTTGGGTTATGGAAGTTTCGGTGTTTTTATAGTGGTATCTTTGGTGAAGGTTTCATTGAGAGTATTATGGCAGCAACTGTTGTGTAGCAGAGGTAAAGTGTCTTGCATGTGAGGATGTATTGCTGGGTTATGGATGTGTTGGTGTTTTTAAATTGGTATCCGTTGAGAAGTGTTCATTGTGAGTGTTATGGCAGCAACTGTTGTGTAGCCGCGGTAGTGTGTCTGGCATGTGAAGATGTAGTGTTGTGTTATGGATGTGTTGTTGTTTTTACAGTGGTATCTGTTGTGAAGTGTTCATTGAGAGTATTATGGCAGCAACTGTTGTTTAGCAGCGGTAGTGTAGCAGCGATAGTGTTTCTTGCATGTGCAGATGTAGTGCTGGGTTCTAGATGTGTTGTTGTTTTTATAGTGGTATCTGTTTTGAAGCGCTCATTGAGAGTATTATGGCAGCAACTGTTGTGTAGCAGCGGTAGTGTGTCTTGCATGTGAAGATGTAGTTCTGGGTTATGTATGTGTTGGTGTTTTTAAATTGGAATCCGTTGAGAAGTGTTCATTGAGAGTATTATGGCAGCAACTGTTGTGTAGCAGCGGTAGTGTGTCTTGTATTTGAAGATGTAGTGCTGGGTTATGGATGTGTTGGTGTTTTTATAGTGGTATCTGTTGCGAATTATTCATTGATAGTATTATGGCAGCAAAAGTTGAGTACCAGCGGTAGTGTGTCTTGGTTGTGAAGATGTAGTGCTAAATTCTGGCTGTGTTGGTGCTTTTATAGTTGTATCTGTTGTGAAGCTTTCATTGATATTATTATGGCAGCAACTGTTGTGTAGCAGCGATAGTGTGTCTTGCATGTGAAGATGGAATGCTGGGTTATGGAAGAATTGGTGTTTTTATAGTGGTATCTGTTTTGAAGCTTTTATGGAGAGTATTATGGCAGCAACTTTTGTGTAGCAGCGGTAGTGTGCCTTGCATGTGAAGATGTAGTGCTGGGTTAAGGATGAGTTGGTGTTATTATAATGGAATCTGTAGTGATTGTTCATTGTGAGAATTATGGCAGCAACTGTTGTGTAGCAGCGGTAGTGTGTCTTGCATGTGAAGATGTAGTGCTGGATTATGGCTGTGTAGGGTGTTTTATAGATGTATCAGTTGTGAATCGTTGACTGTGAGTATTATGGCAGCAACTGATGTGTAGCAGCGGTAGTGTGTCTTGCATGTGAAGTTGTTGTGCTGGATTATGGCTGGGTTGGGGTTTTTATTGTGGTATCTTTTGTGTAGCGTTCATTGAGAATATTATGGCAGCTACTGTTGTTTAGCAGCGGTAGTGTGTCTTGCATGTGAAGATGGAATGCTGGATTATGGATATATTGGTGTTTTAATAGTGGTATCTGTTTTGAAGCGTTCATTGAGAGTATTATGGCAGAAACTGTTGTGTAGCAGCGTTAGTGTGTCTTGCATGTGAAGATGTAGTGCTGGGTTAAGGATGAGTTGGTTTTTTTATTGTGGTATCTGTTGTGTAGCTTTCATTGAGAGTATTATGGCAGCAACTGTTGTGTAGCAGCGGTAGTGTGCCTTGCATGTGAAGATGTAGTTCTGGGTTATGGATGTGTTGGTGTTTTTATATTGGAATCTTTGAGAAGTGTTCAATGTGAGTATTATGGCAGCAACTGTTGTGTAGCAGCGGTAGTGTGTCTTGCATGTGAAGATGTAATGCTGGGTTATGGATGTGTTGGTGTTTTTATAGTATTATCTGTTGTGAAGTATTCATTGAGAGTATTATGGCAGCAACTGTTGTGTACCAGCGGTAGTGTGTCTTGGTTGTGAAGATGTAGTGCTGGATTCTGGCTGTGTTGGTGCTTTTATAGTTGTATCTGTTGTGAAGCTTTCATTGAGATTATTATGGCAGCAACTGTTGTGTAGCAGCGATAGTGTGTCTTAAATGTGAAGATGGAATGCTGGGTTATGGAAGAATTGGTGTTTTTATAGTGGTATCTGTTTTGAAGCTTTCATGGAGAGTATGATGGCAGCAATTTTTGTGTAGCAGCGGTAGTGTTCCTTGCATGTGAAGATGTAGTGCTGGGTTATAGTTGTGTTTCTTGTTTTAATTGTGGTATCTGTTGTGAAGCATTCATGGATGTATAAAGGCAGCAAATGTTGTGTAGCAGCGGTAGTGTGTCTGACATTTGAAGATGTAGTGCTGGGTTCAGTTTGTGTTGCTGTTTTTTTGTGGAATCAGTTGTGAAGCGTTAATTTTGAGTATTATTGCAACAACTATTATGTAGCAGCGGTAGTTTGTCTTGAATGTGAAGATGTAATGCTGGGTTATGGATTTGTTGGTGTTTTTTCTAGTGGTATCTGTTGTGTATCGTTCATTTAGTGTATTATGACAGCAACAGTTGTGTAGCATCTGTAGTGTGTCTTGCATGTGAATATATAGTGCTGGGTTAAGGATGAGTTGGTGTTATTATAATGATATCTGTAGTGAATTGTTCATTGTGATTATTATTACAGCAACTGTTGTGTAGCAGCGGTAGTGGTCTTGCATGTGAAGTTGTTGTGCTGGATTATGGCTGTGTTGGGGTTTTAATAGTTGTATCAGTTGTGAATCGTTCATTGTGAGTATTATGGCAGCAACTGATGTGTAGCAGCGGTAGTGTGTCTTGCATGTGAAGTTGTTGTGCTGGATTATGGCTGTGTTGGGGTTTTTATTGTGGTACCTGTTGTGTAGCGTTCATTGAGAGTATTATGGCAGCAACTGTTGTGTAGCAGCGGTAGTGTGTCTTGCATGTGAAGATGGAATGCTGGATTATGGATATATTGGTGTTTTAATAGTGGTATCTGTTGTGAAGCGTTCATTGGGAGTATTATATCAGCAACTGTTGTGTAGCAGCGGTAGTGTGTCTTGCATGTGAAAATGTGGTGTCGGGTTATGGATGTGTTGGTGTTTTTATTGTGTTATCTGTTGTGTAGTGTTCATTGAGAGTATTATGGCAGCAACTGTTGTGTAGCAGCGTTAGTGTGTCTTGCATGTGAAGAGTTAGTGCTGGGTTAAGGATGAGTTGGTGTTTTTTTTGTGGTATCTGTTGTGTAACGTTCATAGAGATTATTATGGCAGCAACTGTTATGTAGCAGCAGTAGTGTGTCTTGCATGTGAAGATGTATTGCTGGGTTAAGGAGGAGTTGGTGTTTTTATAATGGTATCTGTTGTGAAGAGTTTATTGTGAGTATTATGGCTGCAATTGTTGTGTAGCAGCGGTAGTGTTTTTGCATGTGAAGATATAGTGCTGGGTTAAGTATAGGTTGGTGTTTTTATAATGGTATCTGTTGTGAAGTTTTCATTGTGAGTATTATGGCTGCAATTGTTGTGTAGCAGCGGTAGTGTGTCTTGCATGTGAAGATATAGTGCTGGGTTAAGAATAGGTTGGTGTTTTTATAATGGTATCTGTTGTGAAGTTTTCATTGTGAGTATTATGGCAGCAACTGCTGTGTAGCAGTGGTAGTTTGTCTTGCAGGTGAAGTTGTTGTGCTTGGTTATGGATGGGTTGTTGTTTATATTGTGGTATCAATTTTGAAGGGTTCTGCGTTAGTATTATGTCATCAAATGATGTGTAGCAGCGTTAGTGTGTCTTGCATGTGAAGATGTAGTGCTGGGTTCTGGTTGTGTTGGTGTTTTTATAGTGGTATCTGTTGAGAATCGTTCATTGAGTGTTTTATGGCAGCAACTGTTGTGTAGCAGCGGTTGTGTGTCTTGCATGTGAAGATGTATGCTGGGTTATGGATGTGTTGGTGTTTTTATATTTGTATCCGTTGAGAAGTATTCATTGTGAGTATTATGGCAGCAACTGTTGTGTAGCAGCGGTAGTGTGTCTTGCATGTGAATATGTAGTGCTGGGTTATGGATGTGTTGGTGTTTTTATTGTGGTGTCTGTTGTGAAGCGTTCATTGTGAGTATTATGGCAGCAACTGTAGTGTAGCAGCGGTAGTGTGCCTTGCATGTGAAAATGTAGTGCTGGATTATGGCTGTGTTCGTTTTTTTAAAGTGGTATCAGTTGTGAAGCTTTCGTTGAGAGTATTATGGCAGAAAAAGTTGTGTAGCATCGGTAGTGTGTCTTGCATGTGAATATATAGTGCTGGGTTATGGATCTGTTCCTTTTTTTATAGTCGTATCAGTTGTGAAGCATTCATTTTGAGTATTATGGCAGCAACTGTTGTTTACCAGTGGTAGTGTGACTTGGATGTGAAGATGTAGTGCTGGATTCTGGCTGTGTTGTTGCTTTTATAGTTGTATCTGTTGTGAAATTTTCATTGAGTGTATTATGGCAGCAACTGTTGTGTAGCAGCGATAGTGTGTCTTGCATGTGAAGATGGAATGTTGGGTTATGGATGAATTGGTGTTTTTGGAGTGGTATCGGTTTTGAAGCTTTCATGGAGAGTATTATGGCAGCAACTGTTGTGTAGCAGCGGTAGTGTGTCTTGCATATGAAGATGTAGTGCTGGGTTATTGTTGTGTTGGTGTATTTATTGTGGAACCTGTTGTGAAGCGTTCATTGTAAGTATTAAGCAAGCAACTGTTGTGTAGCAGCGTTAGCGTGTCTTGCATGTGAAGATGTAGTGCTGGGTTATGGATGTGTTGGTGTTTTTATTGGGGTATCTGTTGTGTAGCTTTCATTGAGATTATTATGGCAGCAACTGTTGTGTAGCAGCGGTAGTGTGCCTTGCATTTGAAGATGTAGTGTTGGGTTATGGATGAGTTGGTGTTTTTATAATGGTATATGTTGTGAAGTGTTCATTGTGAGTATTATGGCAACAACTATTGTGTAGCAGCGGTTGTGTGTCTTGCATGTGAAAATGTAGTGCTGGGTTATGGATGAGTTGTTGTTTTTATAATGGTATCTGTTAAGAAGTGTTCATTGAGAGTATTATGGCAGCAACTGTTGTGTAGAAGCGGTAGTTTGTCTTGCATGTGAAGTTGTTGTGCTGGATTATGGCTGTGTTGTTGTTTTTATAGATGTATGGGTTGTGAAGCGTTCATTGAGAGTATTATGGCAGCAACTGTTGTGTAGCAGCGGTAATATGTCTTGCATGTGAAGATGTAGTGCTGGTTTATTTTTGTGTTGGTGTTTTTATTGTGGTATCAGTTGTGAATCTTTCAGTGTGAGTATTATGGCAGCAAATGTTTTGGAGCTGCGTTAGTGTGTCTGGCATGTGAAGATGTAGTGCTGGGTTATGGATGTGTTGGTGTTTTTATTGTGGTATCAGTTGTGAAGCGTTCGGTGTGAGTATTATGGCAGCAAATGTTGTGTAGCAGCGGTAGTGTGTCTTGCATGTGAAGTTGTTGTGCTGGATTATGGATGTGTATTTGTTTTTATCAATGTATGAGTTGTAAAGCGTTCAATTTGAGTATTATGGCAGCAACTGTTTTGTAGCAGCGGTAGTGTGCCTTGCATGTGAAGATGTAGTGCTGGGTTATGGATGTGTTGGTGTTTTTATTGTGGTATCAGTTGTGAAGCGTTCATTGAGAGTATTATGGCAGCAAAAGATGTGTAGCATCAGTAGTGTGTCTTGCATGTGAAGATGTACTGCTGGGTTATGGATGTGTTGGTGTTTTTATTGTGGTATCAGTTGTGAAGCGTTCATTGAGAGTATTATGGCAGCAACTGATTTTTACCAGCGGTAGTTTGTCTTGCATGTGAAGTTGTTTTGCTGGATTATGGCTGTGTTGTTTTTTTATAGTTGTATCAGTTGAGAAGCGTTCAGTGTGAGTATTATGGCAGGAACTGTTGTGTAGCAGCGGTAGTGTGTCTTGCATGTGAAGATGTAGTCCTGAGTTATGCTTCTGTTGCTGTTTTTATTGTGGTATCTGTTGTGAAGCGTTCATTGAGAGTATTATGGCAGCAAAAGTTGTGTAGCATCAGTAGTGTGTCTTGCATGTGAAGATGTAGTGCTGGGTTATGAATGTGTTTGTGTTTTTAATTTGGTATCAGTTGTGAAGTGTTCATTGTGAGTATTATGGCAGCAAATGTTTTGTAGCAGCGGTAGTGTGTCTGGCATGTGAAGATGTAGTGCTGGGGTATGGATGTGTTGGTGTTTTTATTGTGGTATCTGTTGTTAAGCGTTCATTGAGAGTATTAAGGCAGCAACTCTTGTGTAGCAGCGGTAGTGTGTCTTGAATGTGAAGATATAGTGCTGGTCTATGGATGTTTTGGTTTTTTTTTTGTGGTATCTGTTGTGAAGCGTACATTGTGAGTATTATGGCAGCAAATGCTGTGTAGCAGCGTTAGTGTGTATGGCATGTGAAGATGTAGTGCTGGGTTATGGATGTGTTGTTGTTTTTATTATGGTATCAGTTGTGCAGCGTTCATTGTGAGTAATATGGCAGCAACTGTTTTGTAGGAGTGGTAGTGTGTCTTGCATTTGAAGATGTATTGTTGGGTTACGGTTGTGTAGGATTTTTATTGTGGTATCAGTTGTGAAGTGTTAATTGTGAGTATTATGGCAGCAAATGTTGTGTAGCAGCGGTAGTGTGTCTTGAATGTGAAGATGTAATGCTGGATTATGGATGTGTGTGTGTTTATATCGTGGTATTAGTTGTGAAGCGTTCAATTTGAGAATTAGGGCAGCAACTGTTGTGTAGCGGCGGTAGGGTGTTTTGCATGTGAAGATGTAGTGCTGTGTTATTCATGTGTATGTGTTTATAATGTGGTATCAGTTGTGAAGTGTTCATTGTGACTATTATGGCAGCAAATGTTTTGTAGCACCGGTAGTGTGTCTGGCATTTGAAGATGTAGTGCTGGGTTATGGATGAGTTGGTATTTTTATTGTGGTATCTGTTGTGGAGCGTTCATTCTGAGTAATATGGCAGCAACTGTTTTGTAGCAGCGGTAGTGTGTCTGGCATGGGAAGATGTAGTGCTGGGTTAGGTTTGTGTTGGTATTTTTATTGTGGTATCAGTTGTGAATCGTTCAGTGTGAGTATTATGGCACCAAATGTTTTGGAGCAGCGGTAGTGAGTCTGGCATGTGAAGATGTAGTGCTGGGTTATGGATGTGTTGGTGTTTTTATTGTGGTATCAGATTTGAAGAGTTCATTGTGAGTATTATGGCAGCAACTGTTGTGAAGCAGCGGTAGTGTGTCTTGCATGTGAAGATGTAGTGCTCGGTTATGGATGTGTTGGTGTTTTTATTGTGGTATCAGATGTGAAGCTTGCAGTGTGAGTATTATGGCAGCAAATGTTGTGTAGCAGCGGTAGTGTGTCTTGAATGTGAAGATGTAGTGCTGGGATATAGATGTGTTGTTGTGTTTATAGTGGAATCTGTTGTGAAGTGTTCATTGAGAGTATTATGGCAGCAACTGTTTTGTAGCAGCGGTAGTGTAGCAGCGGTAGTATGTCTTTCATGTGAAGATGTAGTGCTGGCTTCTGGTTGTGATGTTTTTTTTTATAGTGGTATCTGTTTGAATCGTTCATTGTGAGTATTATGGCAGCAACAGATGTGTAGCATCGGTAGTGTGTCTTGCATGTGAAGATGTAGTGCTGGGTTATGGATGTGATGGTGTTTTTATAGTGGTATCTGTTGCGAAGCCTTCATTGTCAGTATTATGGCAGCAACTGTTGTGTAGCAGCGGTAGTATGTCTTGCATGTGAAGATGTAGTGCTGGGTTATGGCTGTGTTGGTGTTTTTTAAGTGGTATCAGTTGCGAAGATTTCATTGAGAGTTTTATGGCAGCAAATGTTGTGTAGCAGCGGTAGTGTGTCCTGCATGTGAAGATGTAGTGCTGGGTTATGGATGTGATGGTGTTTTTATAGTGGTATCTGTTGCGAAGCCTTCATTGACAGTATTATGGCAGCAACTGTTGTGTAGCAGGTGTAGTATGCCTTGCATGTGAAAATGTAGTGCTGGATTATGGCTGTGTTGGTGTTTTTTAAGTGGTATCAGTTGTGAAGCTTTCATTGAGAGTTTTATGGCAGCAAATGTTGTGTAGCAGCGGTAGTGTGTCTTGCATGTGAAGATGTAGTGTTGGGTTATGGATG
>Ga0123355_10005005_pt1 | contig 19291 bp, 12 predicted proteins | sample TergutEmb28metaG_3_FD_89872 | JGI IMG/M metagenome (GOLD analysis project Ga0123355, IMG submission 89872) | Embiratermes neotenicus P1 segment gut microbial communities from Petit-Saut dam, French Guiana - Emb289 P1 | ecosystem: Host-associated > Arthropoda: Insects > Digestive system > Gut ... | reverse complement strand
CTATAATGCAACAGGGGCCTGCTTACTTATACCGCAACATTCTTATGACCGTTGATGGCACTACTCTTTATTTAATGAACTGGGGAGACGAACTGGTTGACCCAAACACATATATTCCTTCCCGGGGATTTGAAGGCTGGGAAACCTGGGGATCTAACCGTGGCTTCATTTTTGCCAGATCTATCCCGCTTTTGTCTCAAAATATATTTATTGGAAGTGGGTCTGATACTTTTGTATTTCAATTTCCTAACAATGATATCCTTAGTAAAGCCAGATATTTTAACGATCCATATATTTTGGTAGATAAGGCACATAATCTGTATCTGCAAACAGCTATTACTACAGGAATAATTTCTGCCCTAGCTTTGATTGGGCTATTTGGATATTATATATTGACCACTTTTTGGTCTTTAGTGCGCCACTCTAAAGAAGAGGATTTTTCATCTTTTTGCATGAGGGTAGGAGTGTTAGCATCAGTCAGTGCATTTTCTATATCATCACTGTCTACAGACAGCACAGTGTCAACTACACCATTATTTTGGATTATTATAGGAATGGGTTTTGCCCTAAATAAATTATTTAGAGAGGGTACAAATGACAGAAGGACGAGCTAAACTTACACTTTATATTGTTTGCGATATATTATTTATAAATCTTGCACTCATTTTGTCTGTGGCACTTTGGTACCGTGGATATCTTCCCGGCGAAATTAGAGAAGTGCAAAGTGTGCCGGATGCATCTTGGCAATGGTTATTTTGGATGTGTTTGGCAGCAACAATAATTAATGTTGCTGTGCTGGCGGGTTTTAGACTCTATAGCCAATTGTGGCGATATGCAGGAGTTGATGAACTCCTTAAAATTTTTATAGCTACCAGTACAACTATGATTACTTTATTTGTGTTGGATTTAATTGTTGTTGGGCGCATTGCTGTTTTGCCACGCATAATTTTTGTATCAGCTTGGTTTATGTTGTTTTTTTTAAGCTCAGCATCTCGACTGGGCGAAAGGATTTTGCGACGTTTGATTGTATCTATGGGATTTTTATTAAGCAGCAAAGCCGGATTCAAAAGAGTAATGGTGATTGGTGCAGGTTACGGCGGATATAATCTTGTACACAGTATGATCCATAGTACCAAGAGAGAAAGAATGCCGGTTCTTATTGTGGATGATGATCCGGCAAAAAATAACTCACATATACTTGGAATACGCATTGTTAATGGAGTTTCAAATATTCGTTATTTATCAGAGGCTTACGAAATTGACGAAATCACCATTGCAATGCCCGGGGCAGATAATTTGGAATTGCGTCATATCCTGGAATTTTGCACTCAAACCGACTGTCGTCTTACTATTGTGCCTCCTATAAGCGAGGTTGATCGCCACGGCCCGGATTCCGGATTGTTACGTGAGGTTAATATTAGCGACTTATTGTACCGTGACGAAATCACTTTAGATAAATCAAACATCCAAGCATATATTGAAGGAGCTTGTATATTAGTTACAGGTGGCGGCGGATCAATCGGCTCTGAGTTATGCCGCCAGTTAATTCGCTATAATCCAAGCAAAATTCTTATTGTTGATATATATGAAAATGATGCTTTTGACCTTGTTCAAGAACTACGAGAAAAATATGATACAGATGTGATTTTCAGAGTAGGCTCTATACGAGATCGCGCAAGAATGGATGAGCTTTTTGCAGAATTTAAACCGGATGTTGTATTTCATGCTGCCGCCCATAAACATGTTATGACAATGGAGGACAGCCCGGCAGAGGCTGTAAAAAATAATATTTTTGGCACACTAAATGTGATTCGTGCTGCTGTTGCCCATAATACAGGGCGATTTGTGCTTATTTCCAGCGATAAGGCTGTAAAACCCACCAATATATATGGTGCTACCAAGCGGGTTGCAGAGCTTGTTATGCAAAGAGAAGCCGCCCGAGGAGGCAGGGGCAACACCTTAATATCTGCTGTGCGCTTTGGCAATGTTTTGGGTAGCCGTGGTAGTATAATACCAAAGTTTAAACGTCAAATTGCTGAAGGTGGGCCGGTAACTGTATATAGCAAAAAAGCCGAGCGTTTTTTTATGACTATATCTGAAGCTTGTCAATTGGTACTACAAGCCGGTGGATTAGTTGATGAAACCAACAATGGGCATATTTTTATTTTAGATATGGGGAAGCCTGTCAATATAGATGATCTGGCCAGAAAACTAATACGACTTTCCGGGTATCGCCCCGATGAAGATATTAAAATAGTCTATACCGGACATCTTCCCGGGGAAAAAATAGTAGAAGAATTAATATTGTCAGAAGAAAAAAAGAACCTTCACCTAACCCACCATAATAAAATTTGGGTAACGCATCCATCACCACAAGATTATTCCACCTTTGATGCTCACATGGATAGGTTATTTACATTTTCTCAACATGATCCTTCTCGAATAAGCCAAGCCTTACAAGATATGGACTTGCATTATAAGCCACGCTAAAGTGTTTCCTTGAATAATTTTCCACGCCGGGGTATACTTATAGAGGCTTGCAGAAACACAACAATATCATTAAATGTATCACAAAAATAATTACTTAGGTTGATGTCTATGAATAATGATCGCATAAAAGTCCGCACTTCTATTCCAAGTTTGCAGGAAAAAGTACAGACTAAGATTAGCGGTTCTACAGATACAATATATTGGTATATCCGCTTTAATTTACAATTGGACGAAGAATCTGTATCCGGTAAAACTATGAATATTACTGATACAGACGGTTACATTATGCGCACGGTTATCACTTACAAACCCAAGCATAATGTAATTTCCGTTTCACCTTTAGATACCTACGAAGAAAACCGATATTATTTGCTAAACATTTCTAAAAAAGTACGCTCTGCCAAAGGGCAACATTTACGTTCTACAATCCATATATTGTTTAAATTGTTTGAGGGCAAAGTGGCTGACTTTAAAGTGCTTGAAGATAACATTGAAATACCTTTGCCAAAACCTCGCCCTAAAGATTACGATTCCATGCCCAAAAAACATACTCCAACCCATTTTGAAAAAGAATATATTGACCGCTCTCCTCCCGGGAAGATGGTGACAGAAAACTTTTCTATTAACCCATTTTTAGGTTTTATGGGTTTAATTGTTGTGGTTGTAGGCTTAATTTTATTTAATGCTGCTGTAATTATTGTGGGTGGTGTAATAGTGTTAATCGGTTTATTACACCTTGCTATGCAATTAAGTAACAGAGAGTTGCGATCTACTTTGCTTTTTAACAAAGGAGTGCGAAATTTTAATAATGAGCGGTATAGCCAAGCCGAATATAATTTTAAGCAAGCTTTAAAAACAAATCCTAATAACGAATTAGCACGGCATGGTATTCGTAAAGCAGAAATTTATCGCAACTAGAAGTCAAGCATGAAAATTAGAGAGGAATGTCCCGCAAAGTGGCAAGTTTTTCATAAACGATTTGTGCCTGCGCGGGCATGTGAAAAATAATGAAAGTATATTTGAATGAAATCAGTGGTATAGCCGATGCTATAGTATCTATGTATATGAGTAAAAGAAGTTGGTCACGGGCTTTTGAAGAAGAAGTCAACGCCGTTTGCCATATGGTGCTGGATGAAAAAGGGACTTTAAAACCTCCTTCTAAGCTTGCAGGTCTTGAAAAAGAATCTGCAAATTTTGAAGAATGGATGGACAAGTTAGTAAAATGGGGCTGGAAGCATACTACTTTGTTACGGTATGTAGATTTTTCTTGCACTATAGAAGGGATGCACCGCGGTGGCCAAGATGACTGGGATGCCCATGCCAAGCGATATAATAACAGAATTTTGCGCTCCAGTACCAGGCTTTCTTCCTATGAATATGAAATTTCTGATTGGTATAAAGATAAAATAATTCCCACAGATACAGCTCTTTCTCATTTAGGAATAAATACCCCGGAAAAAATTGAAATAAATGAAGTTGCTTATGTAAAAGCTGTTAATGGCTATATTAGGGAAGATTTAGCAAAAGAACAGGATGTAAAAAGAGGCTTGTATATGCTTAGTATCCCAAGTAACTTTATATTTAAAGTAGATATCACCGAATGGAGCCATGTTTATAAAGAGCGTTGTGCTAAGGGAACAGCTCACCCGGAAGTTAAAGAATGTTGCGAAACTATTGCTGATATGCTAGAGGCGGCTCATAAGCAATTTAACCGTGAGTTATTTGAGAAAATTTTGAATTAGAAGCTGAATTTAGACTTTTTGCATAAGAATTGAAGGTGTTATTATTTGTTTGAAGGATATATCCGAGTAGCAGCGGCTACTCCCACTATTAAAGTGGCAGATTGTGATTATAATGCAAAACAAATTCTTGCCCTGATAAAAAAAGCGGATCAAGAGCAAGTTCGGCTATTATGCCTGCCGGAGCTTTGTATTACCGGATATACTTGTGGGGATTTATTTTTACAAGATTCTTTAATAAATGCTGCTAAAAAAGCATTGCAGTGGTTAGTTGATGAAAGTAAAGACTATAATGTACTTGCCATAGTAGGGCTTCCGCTTCCTCATAACGGGAAGCTTTATAATGTAGCGGCTGTCTTATGCAAGGGAACATTACTTGGTTTTGTGCCAAAATCACATATCCCTAATTATAGCGAATTTTATGAACTAAGGCATTTTGCACCTGCTCCCAATCACTTTGACTGCCGGGAAAATACTGCAATTCCTTTTGCTAAAAATATTTTATTTTGTTGCAAAGAATTTCCTGATTTTAAGTTAGCAGTAGAAATTTGCGAAGATTTATGGACACCTGCACCACCAAGCATAGATCATGCTATAGCCGGTGCTACTGTTATAGTTAACCTTTCTGCCAGCAGTGAACGTATGGGGAAAGCCGACTACAGACGTTCTTTGATTGCAGGACAGTCAGCACGGCTTGTATGTGGTTATATATATGCAAATGCCGGCTATGGAGAAAGCACAACCGACATAGTGTTTTCCGGCCATAATATCATTTGCGAAAACGGCGATACATTGCAAGAAGCTCCACCTTTTGGAGATGGTTGGGCTGTTACGGAAATTGATATATCAGCTCTGATTCATAATAGACGTAAGGTAAATACTTATTTCGCTAAAAATAATGACGAAAGCTATACTAAAGTATTTTTTTCTTTGGACACTAGTTGCCCTGAACTATCCAGGTTTATTGATCATTTTCCATTTATTCCCTTTGATAAAAAAGGGATACCATTAAATAAAATGGATGATGAATACGACAATAAAATGTATGTGCGCTTTGAAGAAATTTTAAATATCCAAGCAGCAGGTTTGGCAAAACGCCTTGAGCACACAAACTGTCAATCAATTGTCCTTGGAGTCTCCGGAGGGCTAGATAGCACGTTAGCTCTTTTAGCCGCTGTAAGAGCTTGTAAAATGATAGAGAAACCTACATCCGATATCTTAGCTGTTACAATGCCATGCTTTGGCACTACAGAGCGCACTAGAAACAACGCCCATAGGCTATGCGAAGCATTTGAAATCCCTTGCAAGGAAATTGATATTACCCAAAGTGTAATTCAGCATTTGCATGACATTGGTCATCCGGAAGATAAAAGAGATATAGTTTTTGAAAATGCTCAGGCTCGTATACGTACATTAGTGCTAATGAATTTGGCTAACCAAACAAATGGACTTGTTTTAGGTACCGGAAACTTGTCAGAACTTGCTTTAGGTTGGGCTACTTACAATGGCGATCATATGAGTATGTACGGAATTAACGCCGGTATTCCTAAAACGCTGGTGCGTAATTTAGTAGGCTATGTATGGTTTAAACATACAGATGATAACAAAGCTTTAAGTGATGTGCTTTTAGATATAACAGATACCCCAATAAGTCCCGAACTTTTACCTCCGCAAAATGGAAAAATAACACAGCATACTGAAGATATTATAGGGCCATATGAACTTCATGATTTTTTTATATATCATGTTATGTGCCGGGGACGTAGCCCCAAGACAATATTTCATCTGGCATGTATTGCTTTTAAAGAAAAGCACTATGGAGGAAGAAAAGATACAGAAGGAAACTATCACAAAGGTGAAATATATACTCCTGATGTAATATTGAAATGGCTGAATGTATTCTATCAACGTTTTTTTTCTCAGCAATTTAAGCGCAGCTGTTTACCTGATGGCCCAAAAATCGTATCAATTTCGCTTTCTCCACGCGGTGATTGGAGAATGCCAAGTGATGCTGTATGTTCTGCTTGGCTAGATGAGTTGAACGGTTTGCAAAATGCGGAAAACTGATTGACTAACCTAAGAGCCTGTTTAAAAGGGATGTTGCTTACCATTTTCATGGTTTTGCAACATCCCTTTTAAAATTATTGTGATACAGACTCCAACCATCTTTCAACATTATAAAAAACTACATAAGCTTCAGCTCTGCTAAGTGGGCTTGCGGGTCTAAAAGTATCCGTATCTGTTCCCATAAAACCTCTATCTACCATTATTGCAACAGAATCCCGTGCCCATGAAGCAATTTGATTTTGGTCGCTATACCTTGCCAAAATTTCTTCTGCATTAAGCGTATTAAAGTAAAAAACATTAAAGTCACTGTTAGGCAAACGTAAAAACAGGTTAAGCAATATACGAGTAATTTCTTGGCGTTGAACATATTCGTCCGGCATAAATGGTGCATCTCCGCCTACCATGCCCATAAATGCCAACGAAACAATGCTATGTCTAAAATGATGATATTCCGGTACACCCAGCACTGTTAAGTTTTCCCCGGCATATATAAAGCCCAACGATTGTAATTGTGCATAATTAGCTGTTATCCATCGCTCTAACATAAAAGCAAATTCGCCTCTGGTAATATTTTGATTTGGCCTAAAAACACCATCCGAAGGCGTAAATATTAACCCTCTGTTAAAAGCGTAAGTAATTGCCTGCTCTGCCCAATGGCCGGATATATCTCCAAGCCCGAGAGGATGCGGCATTGGTGCCGGATCAGTAGGCTCTATAGGCTGTTCTGTAGGTTCCAAAGGTGGTTCTGCGGGAGGCAAAGGCGGCTCAGGTGGAGGCGGTACTATTGGAGGAGGTGTAATCGGCTCTATGATTGGCTCTGCAATCGGCTCTGCAACATTGATCGGATACGTTACAATAATTTCCGGGATTGGAAGCGATGCAGAGGGAGGAGCAGGTTCCCAAGTATCCCAGTTTGGCAACGGTGTAGGCGGGGGAGGGGGCAAAAACATGTCATAAACACCCGGCAAATCTGTAAAACGTAAAGGTGGCGCAGCATAAACTAACTGGCTACCTATCAAAATAGTAGGTACTAGTGTAACAAACAGCTTAGTAGCGTGCATCTTGCGTTTCAAAGTAAAATCATCTCCTTGATATAGCAATTTTTCAAATTAAACTGCTATAATTACAATTTTTTCGCGCTCAATTGATACGATATTATTGCTCCTAAAATACAGCTCCCTATACCCATTACTATGATCAACATTGTTAATTCGTTCCGTAATAAAGAAGGCTCCATTAACAAAGCGTATATTGACCCTATCAATAACCCTAAGACCACTAAAAATGCTTCCCTATTGTATTTCTCCATTAACTTTTCAATTAATCTGGCCATAACAATCACACCAACTACTACTCCCACCCCTAATGGCCCAAGAACTCGTACAATATCCCACATTAAATCAAAATCTGTAAAATCCATTAAAAGGAATCGTATGGAAGATACTGCATCTATAGCGAGTGTATAGATGCCAACAACAAGCAATACAAATGACCCGCTCAATCCCGGTATTAGCATAGATGCTGCCGCAATTATACCTATAACAAAAATAAATATCATTACAGGCAGGTCAACGTCAACTAATGCAATATCTCCGGTATCAGTGTTTAAATGTGCAACAACAACAACAAGAAGGATAATAGGGATAAGTACTAAAGCTATATCTTTCAATTGCATTGATTGAGCCGGCTGATCTGTTTGCAGTACACTGTTTTCCTTTACATGTCTGTAAATACTTGGAATGATTCCGGCAATAAGCCCGGTAAAAAACAGCATAGTAGCAAAAGGATGGTAAGTTAACAAATATTGAATAAGCGAACTAAATGCCACTATACCAACAGCTATACCAAGCAAAAACGGTATAATAAATTTTGTATGTCGTCGCCAATCTTCTGTAAAATGGCTAATAGTCTCTATCAATTGATCATAAAAGCCTAAGATAATAGCAATAGTTCCGGCACTAACACCCGGTATCACCTGGCCTACACCAAAAAAGACACCATTAAAAAAATTTTTAACTCCTTGCAACATCAATCTATCCTCCTGTGCAACGTATTATCAGTCATTATATGCCGACTCGGTATTAAGAGCCTGTATTCATAGATGGCAACTTCTAAAAATGCATCCTTTCAAAGCATAAGTTGTCTATCCATTTATATGCCCGGTGGCGGTTGTTAATAACTAAAAAAATTGTACCACATATAGTGCATAAAACCAATAGATACCCATACTATAGCTCTGTCAAAAGCACAAACCTCAATGCCGGAACGAGCTTTTTCATGCTTTTAAGCCTTCAATAGTAAGATCTTTCATAAAAAAAATCCATATGATATAATCAAGCTAAAAAAGGATACAGATATGACAGATATATTATATATACAACAAGTTAAAAGGCTATGTGATGATTTTTTTTCAACAAACGGATACTATCCCGGCATGTTTGTACAAACTTTTGGTTGTCAGATGAATGATCGAGAGTCTGAAAAATTACAAGGGCTTTTGCTAACTATGGGATATAAGGAAGCCTGTAATGAAGAAGAAGCGGATTTAGTAATATATAATACTTGTTGCGTACGAGAAAATGCTGAAAAAAGAGTATATGGTAAATTAGGATATTTAAAATCCTGTAAAACTAAACAACCAAACAAAGTAATTGTGTTATGTGGCTGTATGCCTCAACGAGAGGAAGTATTAACAGAAATTAACCGTAGCTATCGTCATGTTGATATTGTTTTTGGCACATTTAACAAACATCATTTTCCCCGGCTGTTATTTGAACATTTAACACAGCATAAGCGTGTAATAGAAGTATTAGAAAGTCATATTGAAGATGAAGAATATTCCATAAATGAATTTGATAGCCAAACTACTCGTTTCTCGCCACATAAAGCCGGTGTTACAGTAATGCACGGCTGCGACAACTATTGTTCCTATTGCATTGTACCTTATGTTAGAGGTCGCGAGAAAAGCCGTAGCCCGGAAGAAATACTAATGGAAATAAATGCTTTAGTTTCTGATGGAGTGAAAGAAATTATGCTCCTTGGACAAAATGTGAATTCATACGGGCAGGGTCTGCATAATCCAATCTCTTTTGCAGAATTGTTAACTCTAATAAGCGAAGTGCCGGGGCTTAGGCGCATTCGCTTTATGACATCTCATCCAAAAGATTTGTCTATAGAATTAATCGAAGCTATCAAAAATTGTAATAAGGTTTGCAAACATATACATTTACCCATACAGTCCGGGTCAAATCGCATACTTGAAGCCATGAACAGAGGCTATACAGGAAAGCAGTATTTAGAGCTGTTAGAACGTATTAGAGCAGCTATTCCCGGTATTGCTATTACTACAGATATTATTGTAGGGTTTCCGGGTGAGGAAGAAACTGATTTTTCTGATACTTTAGAAATTATACAGCAAGCCAATTTTACCGGTGCTTATACTTTTATGTACTCTCCACGAAAAGGAACACCTGCCGCAGATTTGATGAATGAAGTTCCCAAAGAAATAATTAAGGAACGTTTTAATCGGTTAGTAGAAGCCATAAACGCTTTGCAATCTACACATAATAAGAAATATTTAAATAGCACTGTAGAAATTATGGTTGAAGATAAATCTGACAAATTAAAATGCTTTACGGGTCGAACTGATGATAATGTACTTGTGCATTTTGAATCAGAAAAAGATCTTACCCCGGGAGATTTAGTGCATGTAAAAATCACCGGATACAAAACTTTTTATATGATAGGTGATTATATAACAACCCTCAACCGATGACAAAATGAGACCGATTGGACAAGTAAAGCAATCACTTTTTTAAATTATGGAGACGAAAAAAGGGAATAGCTATCACACTTTCAAGATAGCTATTCCTTCTTTTTTATTTTGTAATATTTTTGGATTTGTTTACAGTTGCAATTGTTGCCCTAATATCAGATCGTATTCCGGTTGATCCCATTTATATTGTCCATTGTTTGGTGTAAATGTTATTTCTCCAAATTTTATACTTCCATCGCGCAGTAAATATAAATCAACGCGGGATAAATTAAAACCATAACTTAAAGTTGCTGCTATATCAATTAGCTCGTTTAGATTTTCCGGTTTTTCAGCCAAATAGGATCCGTTTATACCTTTGCGGGTAAAAGGAAGTCTGTTCCATTCAAGATCGTAATATGTGCCTACCAGTTCATTATCCTTGATAGTAGAATAACGAATAAATTTAGGAGTTCCGCCAAAACAATAAATTTTATAGTCAAATAAATTATCATCTTTATTTTCTAAATATTCTTCAGCGATAATTCTCCCGAGTATATCTTTATAATGTAATTGTAGTCCTCCATTCCAAAAGGCAAAATTGACATTTAGCCAATGTTCCATACGTGATCTTGCATCTATCAAATCAAGCGTACTCTTATCTTTTACAATAATATTCCAACCACAGCCATGAGTACATTTAAGTACAAATTTATTTGGCAAAGCATCAAAATCTATTTCATCAAAACTATCCCAAACACCTAATAAAGGTATTAGGTACTGCTCTCCAATTTTCTCTTTAACCCATTCTCTTACCTCATATTTGTCTGCCAATTTAGTTTTTATAGGTGTGCTGTCATGCAATTTTATCCAGTTAATTTTATCGTTAAAAGTTTGAGGATTATCCAAGTTTAGTCTTTTTCCTGTGCGATTTTTATACCATTTTTTTAATTCATTTTGATATTCTTTTGGGTTTAGATTTTTATAATAATCATAATCTTTCAAATGTTCTATAAATTTAATATTTTGAGAAATTTTTGTAATTTGGGATTCTGTTTTATAAGATTGCTTTTTTAATGCAAAAGTATGAGACTTTATTTCATCTTCTTGTTTATTGATTTTAACAAGTTGAGATTTAATTTCATCTTCTCGTTTATTGATTTTAGCAAGTTGAGACTTAATTTCATCTTCTTGTTTATTGATTTTAGCAAGTTGAGACTTAATTTCATCTTCTTGTTTATTGATTTTAGCAAGTTGAGATTTAACTTCATCTTCTCGTTTATTGATTTTAGCAAGTTGAGACTTTATTTCATCCTCTTGCTTATTGATTTTAACAAGTTGAGACTTTATTTCATCCTCTTGCTTATTGATTTTAACAAGTTGAGACTTTATTTCATCCTCTTGCTTATTGATTTTAACAAGTTGAGACTTTATTTCATCTTCCACTGAGTGTAAATGTTTTTGATATTTTTCGATTTTGAAATCTGTTCTTCCTGATGTTTTGGCAACGTAAGATTTGACATCTAACAAGCGTTCATTTTGTTTTTCTAATTTCATATTAATGGATCCGTCGATTTTTTTCGACTCTTTATCTATATTTTCTTGTAAAGATGCTAACATTTTTCTTAATGAGACAATTTCATCCATTAAAATTTGATTTTGCTCTACAGCCCATTTTGTTGATAATGGCATAAAGCGTTTTAAAATACTCTTAACTTTGATAATCAAATCATTTGCTCCTCAATGTAATATTTGTCATTTTAAAACAAGATAAAATTGGTACATTTAAGCTTGTTTACATCAATACATCAATTATTTATCATTATTATTTACAGATGAAATTCTTTAAGTAACACTTTAGCAACATCTTGAAACAGCCCAAACAACATGAAATTTGTCGAAATTTATCACATTGATGATAATATCAATGGCATACCTTTATGTCAATATGATTATGAATGCATATTCAAAGAATTTTATGAAATTTTATAGCTTAATCACTTTATAGATATGATGTTCTTTTACTTACAATGCTCCTGCAATGAAAATTCTTTTAACAAATTGTAACGGGCAAATTCGCTAAAATTGCGTTATAGCATAAAAAAAGGGGCTGCTGCCAACCATATTATGGTTTTTAACAGCCCTTCTCTATAGCAGATTAATAATCATCATTTAGCATATTCAATAGCTCTGGTTTCTCGTATTAAATTAACTTTAATTTGACCCGGGTATTCCAGCTCTTCTTCAATTCTTTTAGCCACATCTCTTGCTAATAATGTCATTGTAGCATCATCTACCTGATCAGGTATAATAACAATACGTAATTCCCGTCCTGCTTGTATGGCAAAGGATTTCTCCACTCCTGTAAAGCTTTCAGCAATAGATTCTAATTTTTGCAGACGCTTGATATATGTCTCCAAAGTTTCCCGGCGGGCACCGGGCCTTGCACCGGATATAGCATCGGCGGTTTGGGTTATCACCGAGATAATATTAGTAGGTTCAACATCTCCATGATGTGCTTCCACTGCATTAATTATAAGCTCTGATTCTTTATACTTACGACATAATCCTGCACCTATAGATACATGAGAGCCTTCCATTTCGTGATCTACAGCTTTTCCGATGTCATGAAGAAGCCCTGCACGCTTAGCTAAGGTAACATCTGCACCCAGTTCTCCGGCGAGCAGTCCGCATAAATATGCTACTTCTACAGAATGTTTTAAAACGTTTTGTCCATAACTTGTTCTAAACTTCATTTTACCAAGAAGCCTGATTAACTCCTGATGGATGCCATGCACCCCTGTTTCAAAGGTTGCGGTCTCTCCCTCTTCACGGATCATAAGTTCAACTTCTTTTTTAGCTTTTTCTACCATTTCTTCAATACGGGTGGGATGAACCCGTCCGTCTAAAATCAGTTTTTCTAACGCAATACGCGCAATTTCTCGACGCATGGGGTCAAATCCGGATAAAATAACTGCTTCCGGTGTATCATCTATAATTAAATCTATGCCTGTAAGGGATTCTAAGGTACGGATATTTCGTCCTTCTCGTCCAATAATACGGCCTTTCATTTCGTCGCTGGGCAATTGCACCACAGATACGGTTGTTTCTGACACATGATCTACTGCACAACGCTGAACAGCAGTGGCCAAAATTTCTTTTGCCTTTTTGTCTGCTTCAGAACGTGCTTTAAGTTCAATATCCCGTACCATCTTAGCAGATTCAAAACGGGCTTCACTTTCTATAGTAGCAATTAACATTTCTTTTGCTTGCTCGGATGTTAGTCCTGCTATACGTTCAAGTTCATCTAAATGTTTAGATAAGGCTTTGGCAGCCTCTTCACGCTGCATTTCTAAATTTTCCGTTTTTTTGCGTAACTGTTCTTCCTTTTTTTCTTGATTATCTATCTTTCGATCCAGTACTTCTTCTTTTTGAAGAAGCCTTTTTTCTAAACGCTGCAACTCGTTTCGTCGCTCTTTTGCCTCTTTTTCCGCTTCATTCTTTGTTTTAATGCTCTCGTCTTTGGCTTCTAAAAGCATTTCCTTAGAATGCGCCTCCGCAGTCCTTTTGGCTTCCTCAATGATATTTTCTGCCCTTATTTCGGCAGAACCCAACTTTGACTCAGCAACTTTCTTTCTATACAAAACTCCTACGAGAAATCCCACAAAAAGGCTTAAAACGGCCACAGTGATCACTAATATAATAGTGCCTGCGTCCATGAGTGTTTAGTACACCTCCAGTCAATTTACCTTAGGTATTGTAGCTTTTTTCCATGAACGTGTCAAACATCATAGGATTTACTAGCGAATGGTTGCACCGTCTAAAATATCTCCGTCTACTGTCACTAGTTTTAGCACTTCTTTTTTGCCGGAACCTATTGAAGCCGACAAAATCATCCCTTCAGACAAGGCACCACGCAACTTAACAGGTTTTAAGTTAGTGACTGCTACCACTTTTTTGCCTACCATTTGAGCAGGTTCATAAAACTTTGCTATGCCGGTTACAATTTGCCTTACTTCATTACCAATACGCACTTGGCATTTAAGCAGCTTGGTTCCTTCAATGATTTCGCATTCCAAAACCTCGCCTAGTTTTAAATCTAATTTATCAAATTCATCAATAGTTATTGTAGGCTTTTGCTGAGATTCTTCTTCAGACACTTCTCCGGAAGAAGCACCTGCCGTGGTTCCTTGTTGAGAAATTAATTTTTCAAGCTCTTTAGGGATATCAAGCCTTGGAAATAATACAGGCTCTTTGGTTATCTTTACGCCTCGTGAAAGAAGCCCAAAAGTTTTGGCACTGTCCCATGTATATAGGGTTGGATCTTCTATATTAAGTTGTTTACGAATTAATGCAGGAGTTTTCGGCATTACAGGATAAATTTGTATAGATACTATGCGTAGCGTTTCCGCAAGATGATAAAGAACATTGGCAAGTTCATCTTTTTTAGATTCATCTTTACATAATACCCATGGCTGATTTTCGTCAGTATATTTGTTGGCACGGCGTATAACATTCCATATTTCGTTTAAAGCATCAGAAAAATTCATTTTATCCAGATGGTTTTCCACTTTGCTTGGCATGTCCATAACCATTTTTTCAAATATGTCATCAAACTCACCTTTGACAGCAGTGTCAGCAACAGGAAGAGTTCCGCCAAAATATTTATCTATCATGCCTATGGTTCGCGATAAGAGATTACCCAGGTCATTAGCTAAATCCGCATTCATTCGGTTAAGTAATGCTTCATTTCTAAAGTCACCATCTTGACCAAAAACAAATTCTCGCATTAAAAAATAGCGCAAAGCATCAGATCCATAATTGTTTACAAGTATATGGGGATCTATTACATTGCCAAATGATTTGGACATTTTTTTGCCTTCAGATGTTAGCCAGCCATGTCCAAAAATTTGTTTTGGCAATGGCTCATTTAAAGCCATTAAAATAGCAGGCCATATTAAAGAATGGAAACGGACAATCTCTTTTCCGACCATATGCAGGTCGGCAGGCCAGAATTTTTTATATTCGCTGTTATCTTCTGACATAAAACCTAAAGCGTTAGCATAGTTAGTTAATGCATCTACCCAAACATAAACTACATGATTAGGATCAAAATCTACAGGTATGCCCCATTTAAACGAGGTGCGGGATACACATAAATCCTCAAGCCCGGGCTTTAAAAAGTTATTGACCATCTCATTTTTACGGGATTCAGGTAAAATAAATTCCGGGTTGGCTTCAATGTGTGCCAAAAGCCGATCTTGATATTTGGACATGCGAAAAAAATATGCTTCTTCCTGCATTTTTTGCACTTCTCGTTTACAGTCAGGGCATTTACTTTCCAGTAACTGAGTTTCTGTAAAAAAGGTTTCACAAGGAGTACAGTACCAACCCTCGTATGCACCTTTATAAATATCGCCTTGGTCATAAAGGATTTTAAAGATTTTTTGGACGGCCGCTTGATGCTGAGGATTTGTAGTACGCCAAAAAATATCATAATCTACATCTACAGCTTTTGCCATGCTTTTAAATAGATTTGCCATATCATCCAAGTGCTGTTGAGGGGTTACTCCTCTATCATGAGCAGCTTGTTCATTCTTTTGTCCAAATTCGTCATTGCCTGTTAGAAATTTTACATCGTAACCTTGTTCTTTTTTGTATCTAGCCATTATATCGCTTGCTATAGAGCAATATGCTGTGCCTATATGAGGCTTACCGCTGGAATAATAAATAGGTGTAGTAATATAGTAGGTTTTCATATGTTAAGAATGTTCCTTTCGCAGTTGATAAAAGTGGAGGTACTATAATTCAAGGCGTAGGGGTATCCTAGCCGCATAACTTTAGCCCACAAGACGATTTAAAAGTCATGCGGGTATATTTTAACATTCTAAGGAATTATTCTGCAAGTTTTTTCCCTTGTTTTTTGCTTGGAAATAAAAAAAGGATCAATCAAGCCAAAAATGCTTTAGTCTACGATTGTCCCCCAATTAGAATTGAAAAATATTTTATTAAATTTTTAAAAAAGATTCTTCCATATCATGTGTCCAATTTGTATATCCTGCCATACGCATTTTCCGTAATAATTCTATAAAAGCTTTATTTCCAAGAGTTGGAATAGCACTTAATTCAGTAAAGTTAAGTTTGAGAACATCCGCTATCGTTTTGATGTTATTTTTTTTAAGTGCAAAATCTATTCTGTCGGGAAGCAGAAGATGATCTATACTGCGATTTTCACCACTTGCATCTGAGGAGCTTCCGGGTTTGATGCCCTGTAAGAAAGTGCTAATAGGTACATCATAAAATTCTGATAATTTAAAAACATTAAAGCTTGTTGGGCCTTTTTCGCCACTTTCGATTAATTCGTAAGCATAGGATGTGATACCTAAAGCACTTGATACCTCGTACATATCATAATTGCGATTGATTCGTTCTCTTTTAACATTGTAAGCAAATATATCATTAAATATGCTTTCAGCTAAATCAAACTTCATATGAGACTTATATTCATTTACATCATCTGACATCATTTTATATAGTGCGGCATTATCGTGTTTTCTAAAGAAGGCTAATCCATCGTCTACAAGACTGTAATCCTTATGGAAAATACCACGGTATATTGAAATTGCCCAATGATAGATGAGTGCGTATGTTTCTGAACCTGCTTCTTTACAGGCATTGCAAGCAGTGATGGCGATATTTAAATATTTGTTAAAATTTCCATCTAAATTGTCACTCGGTTCTATTTGATCCGTACCGAAATGCTTTGCTTTTATTAAACGTACCATAATATTTAAACACATACTTGTTTTAAGTCGCATATATGGCTCTTCATGAGAGTGATTTTCTAACTCTCTAAAAGCTTCCTCTACAAGCATAATAAATTGCTTATAGCTATCTGCGTATTGTATTGTTCCTGTTAAAAGTCTAAGATCAACGAAGTCCCACTTGTCTGCATAGGAAAGCCTTTCGATTACCGGTGTGGCTATTAAACGGCAACTTTCAAAATCTTTAAGTTTGAAATCTAACCGTGATGCTTTAATTATAGATAAAGCATCTCTAACTTGATCGTCTGCACCATTATTTTTGAGATAATTACGTAGCTCAATTTCTATTTCATCGAACTTATCTAGTTCATGATTACCTCCAATTTGAAAAAATTTATCTAACAAAGTAGTTCTTTCCATTTTAACATACCTTCCTAATATTAATATCCATTATTATAGCTTTAAAAAGCTTAATAAATGTTTTTTAGACTCTATCAACTCACTCGAATGATCAAGCAAGCCAATTCATAAACGGACTAATAAGACAACAAGCCGATATCAAAATATAGTACATATTGAAACACCTCCTTTGCGACATTTTAAAAAGCTGTTGAATTCATTTGTCATGCATAATGTAACATGTATTTGCATATTATGTCAATAATCTTTTTAATTTTTTTGAAAATTTGCCGATTTTATGAGGCGTTAATATGATTAAGACATTTTACGATAAATTTCGACAATTTCTTGTATTTATATCGAATCGTGTCGAATTCAATGTCGAAGGATTTTTAGGGTCATTTTAAATTCGGGAATAACTTTTGCATTTTGTTTAACATTTTTCTTGACTTTTTCGATTTGTTTGTTGTAACATGTTAATAGATTTCTTGAAGGGGGGCGATTACAATGTTGTGGCCTTAGGTAATATGCTAGTTGTACGGTTCAGTAAGTTAACATTCTTTTATTTTTTTACATTAATCATCTAAAATTAAGGAGGAAATTTTCATGAAAAAATTTATTAGTTTACTGCTTGTGTTTTCTATTTTACTAGGAATAAACACCACTGGTTTTGCAGCGGAAGATAATGATTACATTCAAGATGAAGTCGAGCTTGATTACATTATGCTTGAAGAAGAGCTGTATTATCAACCTGTGCGGGTATTGACAGCATATGAAAAAATGTTAGCAGCAAAAATTCAAGAGTATCGTGAATTAAGAAGGGCATTTGAAGCATTAGGGGAGGCTGAATCTCTAAATGAAGAAATGTATGCTGCACTCCCATCAGAATCTTTGGATAGATTGAAAGATTTGGGAATAGGCGTGAGATACATTCAAGGGTTATCCATGGAGGATGGACATGTTATTCAATATATCCAGGGTATTACCCTAACTCAATATTCGCCCGATGTACCAATGGTAATTACAGAGGCTGATTTGGAAACTCTAAGAGAAATAGTAGAAGAGTTTGATGAGCTGGAAATATCAATCCGCTCCTTTGATGTATACTTTATAGAAGCAATGGAAGCGGCCGAGCTTGTCCGGAAATTTAACAATATTCTTTTGGAGATTGGATATGAAATGCGTCAACAAGCGTACGCAGAGTGGGCAACTCTGTCTTTAGAAGAGTTGGAGGACATGGGAATTATATATAGCCTTCAACAAAGTGGAATGTTGGATCAATTTGAGGCATTACGCTTGGAATATAATCCATATGCAGAACCTATTCCGGCTACATTCCGAATGATACGCCAAACCATACCGGCGGCCAGGGATTGGATTAGCCCATTGCGAGTTGAGGCAGGAATTATAATAAATTATGACTTTACATTCACAGCCGGCCCCGTATTTACCGGGCTTGTTGGGGCAACCGGAGTTATGGAAACAGTACATTATTCTCGTAGTCCTGTTCGTAATTGGAAGCGAACAACAAGTAACCAACACCTGTTTATAGTTAATGACAATTTCAACTTTCCCACTTCCATAAATGGAGACTATTGGCTAACGGGTACTTTGGCATAATGTAAATTTGAAGTTTGTAATTGTTGCCTAAATTTTCTTGATTAATCAAAAGATAAAATAACCATTCATATGCAATGTTTTCCTTTTATCATAGTAATAACCGGGCAAGTAGAGATAGTGAAAGCTGTTTCTGCTTGTCTGGTTTTGTTTGTTGTATAATATAAATAGAATTCGTTGAAGGGGGGCGATTACAATGTTGTGGCCTTAGTTTGTTTTTTTTAGACATTTAAAGCAAAGTTAAATTTTCACGAATGAGGCCATCCACGAGATAGTTGAGAGCAACATTACTATGTTGGCTATGAATACTTTTAGTTACGCTAGAAAACTTAAAATGATTTAAAAAATACCTAATTACTATGAATGTGCAAGAAATCAGCAACCATCAATTTATAAAAATATTTTGCATATTTATAGTTAGCTAAACGTTTAAAAACTAAAATATCACTATTCAAGAAGGAGTT
>Ga0123355_10005004_pt1 | contig 19295 bp, 12 predicted proteins | sample TergutEmb28metaG_3_FD_89872 | JGI IMG/M metagenome (GOLD analysis project Ga0123355, IMG submission 89872) | Embiratermes neotenicus P1 segment gut microbial communities from Petit-Saut dam, French Guiana - Emb289 P1 | ecosystem: Host-associated > Arthropoda: Insects > Digestive system > Gut ... | reverse complement strand
GCTCCAAACCCAACCAGATATATATACCACGCACAATCCTGCCACTGACATACTTCATTCACCTGCCTATGAAGATGGAACCGATAGTGAGTTCCGAAACGTCGGCAGTTAGAACTCAGACGCTGGGGAATTACCCAAAAAGGAATAAATTACTGACACTGACTCATCGCAATAATGCCTAGTATGTAGTTACTGAGGCAACCACTGGGTTTCATTGTGCTTTGATTGCAGCACCTGTACTGGCAAATTTACTTTACTCTTTTATACATCTTCGTGTTACTGTGTTATAAACTTGTAATGGTATTTAACACTTAATGTTGCTATTAAACTGGATTTAATGTGTAAACAGTTACAAATGAAGAGACTTGGAGTTGAATTTTGAACATGCAGTGTGCTGGTTTATCGTACGTTGCTGCGGAGAATCTTCATTTGTGCAGTTTACATGCCAGTCTGATTTCTCATATTGTAAAATTTTTGGAGTTCTTTGTTGTTATTTCCAGAACGCAACATAACTGGTACAGACAGTTGGTGAATGGGCACATTTTCCTGTTTAGTATTTACTTTCCTTACAGGAGTCTCATAATTACATTCCTTATATAGTCTCTTAGTGTTGAGATTTCTTTGTATTTTTAATTGGAATTTGCTGTGTTCTTGGACAGGTTGAACATCATAGAGAAGACAGCTGAGTTTGTATCACTAAGTGCTGGAGCAAACAGAGTTACTGTACATGCAATTCCATTTCGGGTAGATTTGTTCTCTGGAGATCAACTAGTTATATCTGCCAATGCTAGGGGACTTATGAGATTTGAGCATATGCGTCAGAAGCCAGAACAGTGAGTATGCAATATAAGCTGTTTGAATTAATTTACAGGACAGCTATGGCTTTGGGTTTATTGCAGAGTAAAATCTGTTCTTCAATACGTGCTTGTGAAACAAATTATAATTTGATGTAACTGCATTGCGTTATTGAACTGGATGGTTTGTTGAAGCTGTAACATGACCCCATTACCAAACTTAGTGCTGTGGAAGGGCTACTTAGTTACATACTCCCCATAACTGTGGCTTTGTGTTTTTGAAAGGGTTGCAGGTTACTTTGTGTTAAGAGGTAAGATGTGAATTTGTAAGGGTGATGTTTTGCTGACCGTACATCTCAGTATAATCTTAGTAATTAACCAATTTAATGCACAAATTATTGTTTTATAATAAGTTTATTATATGCCTCTGTGTGTTTCGAGCACTAAGTGCTCATCATCGTGAGGTCAAAATTATATTATATTGTATTTTGACCTCCTGATCATGAGCACATAGTGCTCGAAACATGCAGAGGCATATAATAAACTTATTATTAAACAAGAATTTTTGCATTAAGTTGGTTAATTGCTAAGACTGTAAGGGTGAGTTACCTGGTTAGAAGTGGCATGAATTTCCATTTGTAGATGTGTTCCAAAGAACATTTAAATGTTTACTTTGGTTTTGTCATATTAAATGTTGTTACATTAGCTTCATTTTTTGAGGATCTGGGGAACTCAGTTTGTGTAGTGACTGGACAGGCTGGATGATCTTGAGTTCAAATCTTTGAGGGGTAAGAGATTTTTTGGTTCTCCAAAGTGGCCAAACTGGCTGTGGGGGCCTCCAAGCCTCCTATTCAGTAGGGACTGGGGGATCTTTTTTTGCTGGACATAAATGGGCTGGTACGTGAAGCTGACTGCTGAGCTCCATCTGATGGTGAGTTTAAGAATGTGTGAGGCCATATGTCCAGTTCCCCTGTGTGCCTTTATGGCATGCATAGGAACAACATACTTTTTCTTTTGTCTTGTATCTTGGTTTTGTATAATTTGGATCATTTCAAGTTTTACTGATTCTTAATACGTATCTTTTAATCTTCAGATAAAATTTGATAAATGTTTCTGTTATATGTGGCATTTATGAGTATTAATATGTTTGTATTTAATATTATTTCATTACATACAGCCTTATATGCGATATCATGCGTGGCCTTTATATGGGTTGCTCCATGTATTCAGTTTTATTAGTTTTAAGAGGCACTTTTCGGAGAGTGTAATTGAGATTTTATGGACTTTTTTTATTTCTTAAACACATTAATGAAAGTCACTTTAATTCATATCAAGGGCTACTGTACCTACAAGCCTGATTAAACTTTTGAGTTTATCTTCGAATCTTCTGACATTGTTTGATGAAACTTGGTACTTTGACACATCCCTTTTGTTCTCCGATCAGTAGATATATTTATTCAATACACTGTCATGCAAAACCCAAAATTTTCACGGTTACTAATTTTGGCTCTCATGCAGGCCATCATCAGACCTATACATAAGTTAGAACGCGTGAAAATTTCTAAGTAATGTATCAGTCTGATGATGGCTGGATGTAGGCCACAACTTGTAACCTTGAAAACTGGTGATGGTGTTGTGCATGACAGTATATTGAATAAATATATCTGTTGAGGCATGCTATGTATATGGAACTTATATTGCACAGATAGTATCATACGTAAGTTTCATTCACTGTGAGTTGAAGTCTTACTTTACTTCTGGACTAACGCTGAGCTGTTAGGTGCATCTTCTGAGTCATGGCAGGTTTCACTTGATCACCATATATGGAACTTTTATTATTTGATTCATTTCATTTCATTTTAAGAACTGTTTTACTTAAGGTACTAAATGAACTTTGATGTATGTCGTTTGAGTTCTTAGTTTTATGTTGCATGAATATTACCATATTTGAGTTTGTTCATGTCAGTAGTTGCATCATGTGATATCGACATCAGAAAAACTACTGAATTAAATTTAGGTGTTTTATGTGGTATATAATATAGCATATGAAACTGTGATTTCAGAAAATTATTAGTATATTAACAAAGTGTATGTTGACCCTCTCCATTCCATGTTTTGTCAAATTTATAATGAAACGGTCTCAGAGAAGGTAGTATCTGAACGTGAAGGCAACAGGTTACTGCATAAGACTCGTAACATTCTACTAAGCTACATGGTATCCCATCTGAATATGTGCTATTCTTTGTAGTCACTGCAGTGAGAACCTCACACATCATGTAGTATTGCTTTTTGGAGTAGTGCGCTTGCACTCTTCAGTATGCCTAATTCCTTGGCTATTCTTGTTCATTTTAATATATATGGTTATTGATGTCAAAATTTATCATAGGTTATTTTGTGTGGTTTGTGAAGTAGAGTGTAGCTTATATCCAATATTTCTAAAGGGACAGTGATAAATAATGATAAAACACAGGAATGTGACAGCTGCAGGAAAGCATTAAATGTGTCAAACTTGAGAGAGCAACAGCAGAGAATGAAAATTGTACATGTTCTGCTTAAGCCTACAGAAATAATCAACAAGAAGTTACTTTAATGTGTGTGTGTACACATTACTTCATTTTCCAACAAGGAAATCTGTAATTGATGACTGTGTAGTTTTAACCTTATGTTTCAGCTGAAAGAGCACCAGTTTCATTGCTGTGCTGATAAAAGAATGCTTCAGCAATTTCATAAGCATTGTGCAGGTTGGTAAAGCCTGGCACTGGTTGAGGCCCACTGTCTTCTCCCTTTTTATTTCCCCACGATGATCACATAACTCATCCATCGATGCTGGCACCACCACACTTTGACAAGCGCATTGCAGATACGCAAATACGTAACAACTGCCTGACAGCCTTCTCAGTGTCTAGTCAAATCTGGGCCTAATATATGGCATTTAGTTATGTCAGTCCTTTTCCCAGATTCTTCTCAACTCTTCAGTAATGTTCAATCTTTCATGAAGTATTTTGATATAGTTTGTTGGACACAATGTGGCAAGTTTTGATTTGTAAACATTATGCACAGGAAATAAAAATATTGAAAACAGGAACAACAACAGATAAAAGCAGAAATAATAATAGTATTGAAATGTGATGGTAGTAGTAGCTGGCAGACAAATGTCCCGCCAGGCCTCTGATGTGACGTGGCCAGATGGTTGGCGCATTCCAGAATGGGCAAGAGAGAGATGTACTTTTCCATAATATTCTTGAAATGACTCGGACAGAGACAGAAGGTTCTAGAATGACAAAAATGCCTATAAGGTGCTGAGCTAGAGCAAGTACTCAGTAATGAACTGTTTATGATGGATGATGGATCAGTCACATAATGGAATGTGAACACACAACCTGGCAAACAGTAAGGACTGATTGTAGGAGAACACAGTTGAAGTGTGGATGGTTCATGTGTTGCAGTGTTGCAGGAGAATCAGAAAACAATTTAACCAAGTGAAGTGAAAGAAGTATGAATGTGGAGAAGGATAATAGACTTGGTGGAAGACAATGAAGAAGTTTAAAAAGGCATCTAACCCCATAGAACCAAGTTCATAATAAGTGCATTGTGATTCTTTGTAAATAATTCTCTGAACTCATGTCATGTTTCGTTTCAGTTACTGAATCTTTCAGTTCTTTGAATTGTAGTGTCAAGTAAACATTATTTTCTGGAACCCACAGACTTTTCTGTCACAATAAATCACACAGGTGTTCAGTGCCATACTCAGCAAGGCAAAGTAAACAAAATGATGCAAGACATTACTACTAACAACTGCAGTATGTAATTGTGGTGTTTGCCACATTACAACTTAAACCACCCCCTTCCCCGTCTCTCCACCTCAATTCCTCTGTAGGCCATAGGCATGTTCATAATAATTGCTGGTACTGGCAAGTTATTGCTACTGTATGTTCCAAAAAAAAAAATCATTAAAATCTGTATTTTTTCTCTGAAATAGTTGTTCCAGGAATGTAATGGATCAGAACCAAGAATTCTGAATGATTGCCACAGTAAAATAACACTTCGAGGAATAATCCATCTCATATGTTACACATTTTGTATAGGTATTTATAGGGACTAAAAGAAGTGAATGTTACTTGCAGAAGAATGGTGCAGGGAGTAACAGTGGATAGAGGTTTCACTGTATGAGTCTGCAGCAGATATAGATGATCACAATATGATATGCTGGTAGATCATGACTAAGTTGAAGTTTCTTAAAATTTCTTTTTTGTAATATTATCTCCACTGGGATCAGAATAGCTGCTTTTATGTTTTAAGAATTAGGTGACTTTGTCATTGTCATTACTGTGTTTCTGTTTACAGAAATGAAGGTGGAGAAAAGGTTGAAGGTGAAAATGTTGTCCATGATGACACTATTTCTGATCCTGGTGCATGGGAAGAAAATTTTAAGTCACACCATGACACAAAACCCAATGGGCCCACTGCTGTTGCATTAGACTTCTCATTTGTTGGTGCGCAGAATGCATATGGCATACCAGAACATGCAGATTCCTTGGCTCTTAAATCAACAAAGTAAGTCATTTTTTGTGTGGTCATTTATTGTTTCCCACTTCATCTTCACTAGAGGATCTGTCAAAGATTTTACTGAATGCAGTACTGGGAATCCCTTTTTTATAGAGTTCATTTGTAAAACGAGCAGTGTCGATACCTAAATTACATAATTGTAATTGTAATGTAATTCCATCCTGATCCAGTTCAGACCACAAACTGTTTTTCTCTTGAAGTCACTTAGGTGCATTTGCAAAGTATGTAGTGACTACTAGCCTTGTAATATCCATCTGTCTGCGTAGAGTAGCTCAACTTCCAATAGATGGATTTTTGTGGAATTTCGTAGTTGAAATTTGTACTGAAATTTGGACACATTCTGATATTGGTTGAAGTTGACAACAAAAAAAAAAATTGCGGACACTTTACATGGAGAGATTTTTCTCTTCTTCAGAATGTCCAGACTATCTCTTAGCCCCACCCAGCCTCCTATTTAATGAGTTCTAGGGCCTCTTCCCCTGGTGTAAAGAGGCTGGGGCATGAGGCTGACCGCTCGCCACCGCCTGATGCCTAGGTAAAGAATGAGTGGAGCTGTAATTCTACATCCCCTGTCATCCCCTATATACCTTCAAGGTCTGCACAGAGAAAACTTTACCTTTACCTTTCCCTTTAACATGGTATTTCCCCATGCATGGGAGGAGTACAAGAAATGCAATATCATGCCATTTCTGAGAGAATATATCTTAGTATTTATAAGTACAAGAACTAAGGCAGAGAGGCCATACAAACAGTCGGTCTAAACTTATATTATCCCACACAAGAGAGAAAGAAAGTAGTGATAGTATATAGACTGCATTGTCAGTATTCAAGCGTAGTAGGAATAATATGAATTTTAGGGACGATATAGGGTATGGTCCAACAATGTTACACCCAATGGACATTTCTGATTTGTAATATTAGTATTACTGTTTTATTGTCCATTTTCCAAGTGGCTGCTTTTCAGTATCATTCCTTTTCTGAATAATTTATATGAATTTCTGGTTATACCTTTTCTAATGGGTCATTTCAGAAGTTTTGTGTGTGGTGGCAGCAGCGTGCAGCGCTTCGTATGACTCAACTAATATCACGTGTGCAATGTTAGTGGCACTGTTGCTGCTGTCCTAAAGGTATACCATCTTTGTGATGTCAGTTGCCATTGAGCTATGGATCAGGAAACTCTATAAGGAAGTTCTTTGTGGACAGACATGAGCACATTAATAAAATTTCATGTTTTTTGTGGTAAAATTATGCTAGAGTGTTGCGAGTCATTGAAGAAAGGTTTAGGGACATATGCTCCTTCATGTGAAACTGTTCACTGATGGGCAAATGCCATGAAGAGTGGCCAGGAAAAGAGAGATGATGCCTCTTGCAGTGGAACCCCAACATTGGTGACAGTTGAATGCCATATGGAAGAAGTGAAATCATCCTTGATTGTACATGCAATAGTTCATACATGACAATTGGTACAACAATCAGAATCTCTCCAGCAGGTGTTTACCATATCCCCATCAACACCTTAGAGGAAATGAAACCATATCCCCATCAGCGCCTTGGGGAAATGAAACATTTGTACAAAGTGGATTCCACATGTGCTCAGTGATGACCAAAGAGCCATGTGTGTTGTTCGTGCCACCACCCATCTGCAGCATAGACAAATGAAGGCAGTCCATTTGTCAGTTGCATTTTAACAGTTGATGACTTACAGATGCATTCCTTTGACCCTCACCTGCATTGATAGGATGCTGAATGGTGTGCCCAAACATCTTCAAGGAAGGAAGTTGTACAGCGCAGTCAGGGTGCTCTCTAAGTTATACACATTACGTTCTTCACCTGAAATGCACTTGTGCTTGACCATCCTTTGCCAATTGGTACAATGGTCAATGGCCAGTATTATTGTACACTTGCAGAATAAGGTGAGACCAGCTCTTCACCATAAACCACCAGAACTGCTGAGCATTTTGCTCCAGGACAATGCAACTTCTCATTGCCATCATAATGTGCATAGTCTGGTGCAATAATGGGGCTGGGATGTGTTGGCACATTCTCCCTACACTCAGTATCTCGCCCCTTCTGATGACGGGTTGTTTTCACATGTGAAAGAACTTCTTCAGGGTGAACAATTTGAATCTGAAGACCATATCAACAGCGCTGTCACTGCTTTTTACATCGTCTGAGTAAGGATGAATACAGAGGTGCAGTTGATCGTTTACCGTGTGGATGGGGAAATTGTGTGGTCAGTGCTGGTGATTACACTGAGTGGAGGATATATGTGTAAACATTCAGGAATATCAGTAGTGGGTTTATCTTGTGTTTTGTTATTACACTAAAATCATGTACAAAACTTCTGAAATGACCTACATAGTAACTGCCCAGCCCTTTTTAAGAACCTCCTCCCTTTTTATACGCTATGTTGCACATAAACATGTAAAACATGTACTTTGTATTAATGCTTCTTATGTTGTTTACATCATCTGATGAACATTGTTTGTTACTTTTTATAAAATGCATGTTACGTATCAATATGAAATTCACTAAGAAAACGTGTTTAATGATGTACATACATTTGTTCGTATAACAGAATAATCGCAACAGTTGTACGCTTTGCTTTCAGCTAATGTGTAAAGCCTGGAATCTGTTCACATGGGTTGTTGGTGTAATTATTTTGTTGTATGTTTAACTTGATTTTATCTGGGGTTTTGGTTTACCATCCTTATGTAACTAGAGTAATTTTCCTAGTGTGTCATATTTGTTTAATATTAATTTTGAACTGCTGTGAACACCATTAAAGTTCTTCTGTTTATTGCAACTGTTGTACAAGGTGTTTGTAGATATCCTTCCTGAACTGGTGTATGGCCCACAAATACCTTTTGTGGATAGCAGTATGGTCCTTAGACATTTTTTCTCTACTTCAATGTGACTGTCAATTCTGGATAGTGCTGTACTGTTTCATAGTATTTCAGACTTTTTGATACAATATTTGTGTTAGCTTATGGTCTTCATTCTGCGCTGTGTGCCTGTGTGCTGCCATGCACTTTTGCTGTGTCAAGGTAGTTTAAAGGTTTTCCAACGTAATGAAACCTTGTGGGGTTTCACGTGATGTTCCTGTTGCTTGATGAGTGTATTAACCTCAAGAAAACAGATTTAAATACCTGTTGTATCTCATGACAGTCGGAGTGTTTCTGGCTAAGCATGGACTTGTATATAATGTTAACATGTGGGCACACAGAGACCAGCATGTGGCATGCTAGGCCATTCGTCAGTACATTGTAGAGACCAACTTATTTTTTTCCTTTGGATAACAAAGGTTGAATGAGTTACGAGTTGTTTTGAGAGACTCTTGTGCCAAAGTAATGTCGACGGTTTATCCTTTTAATTTCAGAAATGGAGATCCATACCGACTGTACAACTTGGATGTGTTTGAGTATGAACTGAACAATGGAATGGCACTATATGGTTCAGTACCTGTTCTTATAGCTCATGGGTGAGTGCATATGGTGTTCATGACAATTACATTTATCTCACGTGAAATTCGTGATTGTTTTTATAAGCTGTGATTGTATGAATATGATTTTTTTTTTTTGGTCATGTGGTTTGTTGGAAGCCTGTCATATACACTTTCAGAAATTACTGTGATACTTAGAATTTGTGAGGCAGTTACAGTAGAACCCCTGTCATTATTCATCTGTGGAGTGAGTTTTTTGTGCCTTAAACGTGGAAAAATCTTAAAATAGGGGTGATGTCAAATTTAAATAGAAAATTACTGCTGTGGTTACTGGAACATTGTATTCAATCGAAATTTAAACCTAATGTTGTTTTGTTCAATTCAATATGTATTTTTTATAATTATTTTATGGAACACAAACATCACACATGAACTAAAATTAGGGTTCCACTGCACGAGGCAGTGTATTAGTCCATTCATCTCTCAGTATGGTGTATGATGATCAGTCATCATGTAGCTTACATAAGTGATTTCTAATCAACCAGGAAAGCTGTTGAGTTAGAAATGAGCTTATATTTACATAAATGGCTGCTACCATGGGCTCGTTGACCAGTCACATGCGTGCTAGCTGTTGAGAATTTGTATTACACCAAGATGTGCCTGTTCGTAATATGCCTTTCTGCTGTGGTGCCCATTCCCAATTTACACCACTCCTTATTTTGTGCTGTCACATTTTCAGCTTAATGCTGTTTGGCTTGCTACATTCTGTTATGCTAACCACTTATTTCTGTTGGGAATATTATTTTTGATTTTCATCTTTTTGATTTATTCCCACTTTTTCAGGAATGCTACTGGGGCATAAAACAAGGGCTGGATGTACACTGCAGCGGTAGTTCACCTTTACCTCTGACATGGCTTCCTTTACTGAGTGTTTATGACTTAAATGCAGGAAAAACCTAAAATTGAGAAAAATTATGCATTATTTGTATGGGGCTTTGGCCACGACCACAGAAAATGAACCTAAAGTGTAGGAAAATCTTAAATCAAGAAAGTTGATTTGGGGTTCTACTTTATACAAATACTGTGACCTAATAGGTTCAGTGGCAGGAATTTGGAGACGATGTCTTATTGAGGGACTTCATAATTTTTCCCTTCAGCAAACATTATTAGTTTAATCAGAGGAGAGAGGATAAGATGGATGATTCCCATTGTTATTTGCTTATGTACAAACATCGGAATATGGGTGGTAGCAAGAAACATCCTTGTGAATTTTAATTGTGTGCACCACATGCCCTTATACTTACACATATGTCTGAAAGTAAAATCTCAAGTGCTGCAAAAATGAACTGTCACCTTGACAAAATAGATACAGAAGCCTACTGAAAACAACTTGCCTGTAAATATGACTCTCTGTTTCAGGGGTACTCACACAGCTAGTATTTTCTGGTTAAATGCGGCTGAAACTTGGGTGGATATTTTGGGTCCAGCTGACCAGAATGTTGTTTCTTCAATAGTAAACTTTGTGTCAGGATCAACTGCTCCACCACAGATTGATTCTCACTTTATGTCAGAGAGTGGCATCATAGACACATTCTTCATGCTTGGTCCTAACCCAAAGGATGTATTCCGACAGTACAGAAAGCTAACTGGATCCACTCCATTGCCTCAGGCAAGTGTAATTTTGTTTCGCTAACTGGGTACATATGATTGATATTGGAAGTTTGAGGTTCACTGGTTCAGTATTTATGAGATTTAAGTTTTTCACATCAGTGTTGGATTGTTATACCAGGTTGACTGGTAAATTGGTAACCAGCATTTCAGAGGAGCGTGCTGCAGTGTAGCTGTCGAAGAAAAGTTGGACAGGTAGAATCTGAGGATGGAGGCAGCAAGCTCCTCCACAACTTTTACTGCTAAATGTGGCTTGACTTCTCACCAGAAGACTTATATCTTCACACATTGCAGACCAATGAGGCCTTATTAATTAAATGCTGCAGTTCCCCGACTTTTTAGGCATTTAATCTTTTACAGAAAGGGAGGTTTCTACGTACATTTTTGTGGTGTTATTGTCACACCATGATGGTTTCCTCCATTGTCCAACCTTTGTGCCTGAATACATGGTCACTACTAGCCACAACTATGGAAGAAGCCACATACTGAAAAATTTGAAACTTGACAAGGACCACTGTTTGGATTGTTTATGCTTCCTGGTTCATGGACAGAAGAAATCTGTGGTTTGTTATATTTATGGGTGCCATAAACCTTCTGGTGCAACTTGAAATTGACCTTGGGATGATAGATGGAGCCTAAGTGCTCGCTAGCAGACTAGCTGGCAGCATAGGAGGAAGAATGGAACAGAGTATTTTAAATGTGAGTTTATAAGACGAAGCCAAGTTGAAAGTGGTCCAGTCTCTTGCCAGCTCTCTGGTCACTGTAAGAATGATGAATTCCTTCATTTTTCGGTGCTTTAAGTCACCTCCTGCTCATAAATCATACATGCGCAGAGCACTGTAGTAGGATTCCTTCCATGCAGTGATCAGAGCACATCAGAGTACTGTGGATGTGGAATCTGGCCAACTTCCACCACCATAATTGATATGTCACAATGAAACTATAGTCATAAATCATGTTAGAAATGAATACAAGCAGTAAGTCATTTTAATAACCAATGTAAATCTTGTTTATGCTGGTCCTGGTGGCCGTGCAGTCTGAGGCAAAAATTTTGGCCGCCTGGTTGCTGAGATTGTGGGTTTGAATCCCACTTTGGGCTTGGATGTTTCTCCCTTGTTTTTATATGTTGTGTTGTCCTAAGAAGAGGCCATGCAACAATCTGATCCCTCTTCCAAGAAGTCCTGCAATGTATGTATGCCAGAAATAAATGTGTGATGGAGAAAGTCTGGGCCTTACAGTGACCAGTGTAACACTGGAGAGGGGGGGGAACTCTAAAATATTTTGTTCATGCCAGCCAGTAGCAGTGCCCACCCGTCATCAACAGTAAAGTGAATTTATTCATTATGTTTGTTTTTAATACAGTATTTCAGAAGATGCTGTACAAAAGAAGTGGAAATATTTAAGGGATTATTTCCATGTGGAGCATGTCGAAATTACACAGTCCTGATCAGGTGGTACTTCACTCCCGTAATGCTGTCGTGGTCATATTATAAATAACTGCTCTTTCTGAAAGACTACATAATGAATAAGATGTCACAGGGAAATTTGAAAATTGAACAGCAAACCAATGAAAATACAAACAGTGGCAGTACATCTTTTGCTTATATTGAACTTACGTGTTCTGAGACACCTGATATTTGTGTTTCGCCAGGATATGAGCCACATATTTCAGTATCACAGAGGGCCCACAAGTGGCCCAACACATTACTTGGCGAGGCATTCTTGTACATTGAACAACAGAAACTTGATTACCTTAAACAGAAACATGCAAGGAAATTACATGTGTTTGACAATGAGGGAGTCTACTTCCTGACATTACCAGAATTCCACCATAGAGGAAACTGCTTTTCTGGTGCAAGGTTCACGATATGGTGCAACAGTCTGCTTACAAAATACGTCAAAACTACCCAACATATACAAGCACTTCTTACCCCAAATTTACGCAGCTTGAGAATGTACCATTTCTACAATCAACTGAAACAGTAATGGAAGTACCTGTTCAACTTGAATCAGAAGTCACAGTTTATATTGACCAGTTACCTTTACAGATAGTAAGCTTAAGCTGAGATTCCCTTAAGAATTAATCACTTTACAATTTTTATCCCCCCCCTCCCATTTAGAATTTTCCATTACAATTAAATTTTTAGTTGTGTAGCGCGCACACATTTGGGTTTAGTTCTAGCAGTTTCATTACTGTTCAGTCATTGGCACGGTTAAAAATATGAATTGCACTAAGTGTATTCATTATTTCATTGTTGTTGTTGTTGTTGTTGTCTAATGGCAGATCTTGGATTTATTCCATTAGTCTTCTGGCATCCCAGTACAGTTTTGGTAGATCTCTAGTGGTGTTGTCTAGTTTTGGACACTTCAGTAGGTGCATAACTGACATCATTATTTCATTGTTTATGTTCATTTCATTATACTGTTAAGAAATATGTGCACAGTAATGTAAGTTAGTTTCATTTTCATTAATTTTCATTAATGATATTCAGAATGTAGGATGTGGAACAAGTCATAAATACACAAATATACATGATTTTTATGGTGTAAAACACCACAAACGTTTTACAAAAAAGTATTATAGATCATCTTTTACATATAGAAAATTCATCTGCAGAGTAAAAGGAGTGTGTATTTAAGTATTTTCTTAAGGCTGCTTTGAATTTAGCCTTGTCATTCTAGAGGATTGGCAGACTAGGTGGTAAATTGTTGAGAATTTTGGTGTCAGCATACAGTTTACTTTTTGAAAAACAAGATAGGTTTCAATTTGGTCTATGAAGAGCTTTTTCCTTCTATTAATATTGTGTATAGATGAATTTGTTTGAAAATTTTCCTGACTGTTGATAATGAAGTTCCTTAATGAAAGTATAGATTGGCATGGAACAGGCAGAATCTCTAACTGTTTAAATAGACTTCTACATGAGGCACAGGGTTGTGCAGCAGCCATAATTCTGACAATTTTCTTTTGTAAAGTGAAAATCTTCCCACTGTTGGAAGAGTTACCCCTAAAAATTATTCCATATTTTGTAATAGAATGAAATTATGCATAGTATATTGATTTGAGTGTATTAATATTACTGATATGGACCATCAACCTTACAGCATAACATGCTGCACTTAACTTGGGAATCATTTCTCCAATACTGTTCCATTTCTCTTACGTGCCCTTTATTTTGTTTGGAACAGTGTCACACTCACATACTGTTACAAAACAAATTTAAAGAATCATTTTGTGACCTGAATAGATGTTTTGTATAAACTTTGCCCTTGGAGTGGCTTGGTTTGAAGCATAAGCAAAATACTTCGAACAGGACAGCTGTTGACACCAGCAGTAATGTAAGGCACTCATTGTATAACAGCATTGTGCTGTTACTGTCTAAATGTGACCAGGAAGAGATTGTTGGAAGTGCTGTAGTGTTAATAATACTCTCCATGTGGCAACAGAATTGCTTGTGGAGGATAACAGTGTAACAGCATGAATAAATTTTCAGCACTGTATTAAATTGTAACTGGTAAAAGCCTAGCTTAGTATTACTACTGGAAAAGAGGAGCTGTTTCTCAGTTTTACAGCTTTTCTGTCATTTTAGTTCACATTTCATAGGTTAATTGTTAACATGACTAGTATTTAATTTTCATCTCTATGAATTTTGGTCACTTTAAACAAAACTTTTATTCTGATAGGGTAGTAATTTTGAATCTCACATGCAGAGTTCTACTGTACCGTGTGTGTGACTGTACTACGTGGTAATCAACAGTGATATTACAGAAGGTACAGGATATTTGAGAAATTGTTGATATTTCCAGAACAATGAACATGTTATGTGTTGAATAGCTATTGTTAGTACTTGGAATTATATTTACTCTTCTCAGAATTACTGTAATTTTTGTATGATACTGTGTTACTTAATAAATTTCTTAATGTTTCAGTATTTTGCTTTGGGACATCACCAGTGTCGATGGAATTACAATGACCAGGATGATGTGAGAAATGTTGATAGCAAGATGGATGAATACGATATTCCTAATGATGTTATGTGGCTGGATATTGAGCATACAGACAATAAGAAGTATGTGTTGAAAGTGACAGTAGTGGCCTGAGCTGTCACTGCTACTCCAAGTTCCTAGCATCTTTCTTCTGCACATTTGACTATGTGTTGCCCAGCACCATTTCTTACCATTCTTAGTGGTTTCCTGTAGTTTAATGTATTTGGTAAATTTTAGGCAAAACCTTCTTGGTTGTTAATGGTGAAAATGAAATATGTCCTTTGATACATTTCTGTATTGAAGACATGTGTTCTTAACATAGTGTGGATGTTATGTTAAAGAACCCAGTAGTATGACATATAGTGGCATAGAAAAGGCCTCCATGGACTCCACAATATGGGGGGAGGGACAAGGGAGCACCCAGATGTACAGAATACAAAAATGTGTTTTGGTTTTTTGTACTGGATGCCATTCTTCTGACACAAGGCAGTATTCTGGATTCCTGTTTATGAGGTGTGGGAATAGATTCACTCATAAGCTGATTATTTTTGCCACTGATGAGATACCTTACAATGAAGTTTTTTGGCATTTTCCAAAGAGCATTGTGTTACCAGACATTTTTTAAGTTGAGCTGCCAGTGGTCTTCTATAAAAGAGTTGGTAAGAGATGTACAGAATTCTGATTAGAATTAATGTGAACAGAACATTTAAAAATGTACGTGTAAGTGTTCGTACCTGTACATACTCTAAATTATTCCAACACTGTACACTACAGCACATGTAATATATACCTAAGACATCTGTAACACACATAATCCCTCATTCCATTGCACTACATGGATGCTAGCCTGACTTCTGGGTAACAGTATATTCAGGCTGTAGCCCCTAAGATATAACCATCCATTTGGTCAATAACGGAAGGTCTACAGCCAGCTTTCCATTAACCTTTATCCTACGGACCTTTAATTCAGTCTTCATGCTCAACTCACAAATTTTCTCCATGACGGCCCTTTAAATCTTTGCGCATGTTTGACAGTATACGTTTATATACAAGGTGGTTCAAATATGACCGGGACTGACTGCGGCTTGTTTACACACAAATCAGTCCCAGTCATATTTGAACCACCTTGTATAATGAACCAGAGATAATGAAATAATCTGCACTGTTGCGAATAAATCATAGATATTTCAGTTCAAATAAAGATTAAGTAGAAATGTTTAGTGCCTACATGCAGGAAGTTAATTTAAAAGTTTTATAATTTTCAGTTTATTTTACTTACTTTTCTCTTGCGGGCCCGATTTATGCACAGTAAATTTCAGCTTAAAGATTTGTGGGGTTATGCCTTGGCGTGGTAGTGTCAGAAAAATCATCTTACTTCACACACACACCATACTTTCTCAGAACTTCACTAACAGCTTTTTTCTTCACAACACTCGCAGTTCACACGTGACATTTTAGCTGCGTCATTGTCATGAACCAAGACTGTCCAACCTTTTGTTGAATGCTGTTCTACTCTACCGACTTTCGCCATCATTTCCAGTGTATCTTTTGCATGGAGGAATTGAGAGTCTTTACATGATATTTCCTTAGTCCGTCAAGGGAAGAATAAATAAAACAGAGATATTTCAGCGGTTCTCTGAAAAATATATAAAATTCTATTGCCTAAATAAAAATGTATTTTTAAAATTTTAAATTTCTTTTCCTTACATTTCCAGCTGAGGCCACAGTTTTAGGTAGGGAGATCCGTTTGAACAGCCTGAAATGTTTCAGGGATCTGCCTTGTGGTAGTCCACAAAGCATCCTCTGTCACAGCAAAGAGCTACATCACACCTTTTGTATATCACTGAAACATTTCTGGTGACACCCTTATCCGCACACACACGACATCTTCGCGTGGCAGACGGAGTAGGCCAATGTTTCCTGCCACGTTCTTCAAATCTAACGACTTGAGTGGCAGCAGCAGGTGGTCTTCCTATTGGCCTTTGCACATTCCATTCATGTCCAGCGTGTGCCAATAAATTCCCCAGTAGAGTGTTCCAAAAATTGCTATGCGAAATTTTCTTACCCCCCAGTGAGGAAAAAAGGATGTGGCTATTCAGAATGGCCAGGTCAAACAGATGGAAGAAGAGTTTCTTTGTCCACTTCCATGCGCGACGGTTGATGGAATGGGAGTTTGCCATTCTATCTCCCTTATCTACATAGCGCATGTGGCAGTTATAATCCGCCACAGTTTGCGGCTTTATGGCCTTCCCGTTATTATCGCAGAAATTACCCTGTGCTGGTGGGTCATGGACATTCGTCAAAATATGTACGTCGCGTTTGTCCCTCCACAGTATGGCTGTCAAGTCACCCCTAGTCCGTACCTGAAAGTCGCCCCGTGTCATTCTCTTGGGGCCTAAGTCCTGTGGCATGCCCTTCCTGTTTGGTCGGACAGTGCCACAACAGTAAATTTGTTTTGTGACCAAGTCATCGAATTCTCACGTTCTGTATACGAGAAAATCATGGGAAAATTGTGACCTCAAAATGTAGCCTATATTTGTTTGTGTGGGCAAGTTTATGCATCCTGTTTATCTTATTTTTCAAACCGTCCTTCTGTAATGGACCAGAAACCGAACTGAAATGGAAGACTGACATAGAGAACCTATATAATATTGCATTTTATCACATACAGACAGTTGGTGCTTAGTCCCTTTTAGCAGTAATATATCCTGAGACCACAAACAATGTGCGTCTTTGTTACTACCCTACCGGGAACAGGGTAGTATATGTCGCCAAATAAGCAATTCTTTAATTCAGAGCGGAGTACACAGCAAGCAACTTGTTATACGAAGCACGCCGTCACAAACAGAATTCCTGTAACAGCAACGCTTATCAGAGTGATTGAGGCTTCCGATTGGAATTCGTTAATGCAGAACTTCGAATGGAGTGGCATGGCTAAATTTTTATTGCGAAGGAAATGAAATGAGTCGGTTACTTAGCATAAAAAAAAGCATACAGCTGTTTCGAAGAGTACAGACAGTAGAAATTTTGTACTCATGAGGCCCATATGTACGTTATTGGATAAAGTGGCTGGAGCGTGATTCTGACCACAAACCACTATAAAATGTGGAAGAAACGAGTGGGGCTATAATTCTAAGTTTCTACATGAGTGTGCGGGGCATTTAAATGGCCGGCGGTTTGGTGCGTTAGTAAGATGCCGATTTAAAAGGATCTGGTGCGTTCGTCATATAAAGGTTAATGGATTTATATAACAGCAATTGCCAAGTGAGCATCTGAAGTGTGCTGGGGTTGTGCAGAATATCCTCTAAATATTTTAGCATATTCATAGTTTCAGTTATAAATAACAGAATGGTGGAAATGTTGGAAATCTCACAGTCAAATTGTTAATATATTTTAAATATTTTTGGGATTTTGTTCAATATCCATACCTTTGGAAATTTGGTAAACTGAAATGTAGGTGTACAAGAGATCTTGTCGGAAACTTATGAAGCTGTCTTACTGCTTTGAATTAATGTGAGTTTGGAAGGGATGCGTATTTATGCAAGGCCTGTAAAAAGTAGTAGATGTCTCTGACTATACGTTTGAGTAGTAGATGTCTTTGATATCATGTTTTCTCATTAATTAAAATAGAGGTATATGTTCATTGGGTGCTGTTATTTGCTTCAGCTGACATTTATAAGTAAACAGAGAAAATACTATTGCTTCATGTAGCATGTGGAAAAGGAGTTCTTGTATATAAATTTTCATAGCCTGATCTAACATATTTGGCTTCTAGGGTTAGCCACATTGTGTGTCAAAGCTGTTTAAACATTTTGATGCACATTAGTGTTGCCATCTTCACTCTGAAGATGGCCACTGTAATGTGTACTGGAACACTGGACCAGCTTCAACACTTCACATGACTAAACCCTGAAAGCCAAAATTGTACAAGAGAACAGTTATGTTGCATGTGGATGTGGCTATATTTCTTTTTACTACGCAGTAACATATTTGATGTCTTTTTTGATTTGATTAACATTTGTTGTTTTTTTATAATTAATGCTTTAAGGGCCTGAGCAGTATGGTGGGTAATAAAAAAATCCAGTTGATCTGGAGATAAACATATCAAATAAAAGTAACAAAATGCAGCACAGAGTGGAAAAACATCTCTGGACTGTATGAATTATATCAGTGACATGTCAATTAAAGATACAGTGTACAATTTAAATTTCTACTGCAGCAGCAGCAATAATAATAATAATAATAACAATGGCTAACAAATGTGGACTACCAAAGGAGCCATCAACACCATATTGTAAACAGCCACAATCCATGTTAAAGAACTTTACTGCAACAGTTCCATAGTAAATGATGAAACTATTCATAACAATAGACCGAACACAGTTATGTGTGACAGAACCATCAAAGAAGCATGCTTAATAAATGTAGCAATTCCCAGCAATCACAACCTTCAAAGCACAATCACCGAGAAGCTCCAAATGTGTACAGACTTGGAAGAAGGGCTTATAAAAATATGGCAGCTGAAAACAGCCTATATAATACCATAATACTATCCACAATGGGTATTATCTCAAACAAAGTACATGAAAGTTTGAAACTCTTATGTTTTCCCTGCCCTATATATTCTAATGCAGAAAGCAGTAATATTTAATACTTGAAGTTTTTGGCAGAACAGTGAATAAGAAGTGTTTAGTCAGTGAGACCCGTACTCTTGAGAACCAGTTAAATAGCTCTGAAGTAAAGAAAGTGTATTATTTTTATTATTGTTATTATTATTATTATTATTATTATTATTATTATTATTATTATGGTGTCATGTAATGTAAGGAGTGGTGGTGGTG
>Ga0123355_10005002_pt1 | contig 19301 bp, 9 predicted proteins | sample TergutEmb28metaG_3_FD_89872 | JGI IMG/M metagenome (GOLD analysis project Ga0123355, IMG submission 89872) | Embiratermes neotenicus P1 segment gut microbial communities from Petit-Saut dam, French Guiana - Emb289 P1 | ecosystem: Host-associated > Arthropoda: Insects > Digestive system > Gut ... | reverse complement strand
CAGTAATGGTGATGTGGTGGTGGTAGTGGTGGTGGTGGTGGTGGTGGTGGTGGTGGTGGTGGTGGCGGCGGCGGCGGTGGTGGCGGCAGTGGTTGGTGGCGGCGGCGGTAGTGAGGGTGGGGTGATGGTGGTGGTGGCGGTAGCAGCGGCGACGTAAGATTTGTTATTCTAGAGGGATGATGCACTAGGAAATTAGGTTTTGTGAGTTCTACACAGAACTTAGTGTGCTCTTGTTCATGCCACATCTCATCTGCAGTTTACCCTGATGTGAATTAATGAAGTATCTAAGTTACTGGGAGTTGCAAGCCGTTTTGCAAGTGCCTTTTGTATGTTTGGTGTTGAACAAACAAGACAGAAGCCGAAAGAACTATATTCAGGCAAGATATCCTTTATTCAGTGTTATGTATGGCGTAAAACACTAGATAAGTGATGATTTAATGAAGCTTACTTGTTTCAGGTAACAAAGGTGTTCCTAGGTGCCCATGCACTTCTAGCTAATGGCTGTGTAATGTCTCGCGCTGGTTCGTCACAGGTGGCATTGCTAGCTCACTCTTGCAATGTTCCTGTCCTAGTGTGCTGCGAAACGCACAAATTTTGCGAGAGGGTCCAGACAGATTCAGTTGTTTACAATGAACTTGGTGTGTACATTTAACAAGCTTCTTATACCTTCAGTCTAGCACTATTATAAATGAGGTTATATTAGCATCAAAATTACTGCTGTGGTTGCAAAAACATATACACTCCACAGTAAAGCCTACTGATGTTTTACTTTAGTCATTTTTATGTCTTTTTTTTTTACATTTGTTTTGTGAGGTACAAATGGAAAAGAACTTGAAAAATAAACTAAAACCAGGGTTTCATAGCACAGGACATGCTATTTGTTCATTCTTCTGTCAGTGTGGTGTATGTTGACCAGCCATAAGGTAGCTTACACCCATAATTCATGACCAACCAGTGACATTGTTCAGTTACAGATGTACATATATGTGAATGGTTCCTGCCAGGATGTACTTACGTGTAAATTGGTCCTGTCCTCGGCTTGAGAATCAATAGTACACCGCTATGATAGTTTGCAGTTGATTGTGATGACACTTCACCTCCATTGTGCTTAATCATGGCATTATTTTCATAACCTGAACTCATCAGCTGTAAATGTGGATCTTGAGGTTCTAAAACAGTTGAGGGACTTAATTTTTGTGCATGAAATGCAGCAAAATCATAATATCTTAAATTTAGAAAAATCGTACATGATTTATATCAGGTTTTGGCCCTGGGACTACAAAAATGAGCACAAAGTGCAGTAAAATTAATTTTAACCATTAGTTATTCAGTAGAACTGTCAATATTGCATTGATCTTGAAAGAGTTAATCACTTTGTAGTTTCTAAGTTTTACGGGATAACTTGTGTGGATATTTTCAAGAAACTGATGTACATTTGATATTCAGCAGAACTGCTAATGCAGCAGTGGAGTTGTGGAGAATTTTAATTTTGCATTAAGATAGTTTTCTCCTGTATCACCTGTGAAGAATACAAGACCTCTTACTGGGTGATCATGCCATACATGTACAGTTATGTGGCTGGCTGGAACCACAGCTATCACTTCTGCCTGACATTCTGCTAGTGGGTAAGGCAGAACTTAAACATGATGGTATTAACAACATAAGGAATTCTCTTGGGTGCAAAGTAGCACAAAGTAATTTGCAGAAGAGATTTTCAGTAAATTTATGGTGTGGAATCCCAGACGACTGCCTTGTTGGAGTTATAGTAGTTCTGTAGAAAATTAACTTCCACTGTATGTAGAGAGTGTGCATTTTGCAAAAAGAGGGAGAGAGTTGACACAACATAATTGCATGCCTCTGCATTTTGACAGAGTGCTTTGTGGAATACTTTAACTAGAAGTATCAAAGGAGTTGGATTGAAAGAGGTGGTACAGTGGCACTCATGTGCAATCTAGGATGTACCACAACAGTCAGCTGGAAACAAAATGGCAGTTGGTTTCACAGTATCTTTCAGGGTGTGGAGTACATGTTAATAATTCAGAGAAAGAGCCTTACAAGATTCACCTTATGCACATGAGTCATACAGAGGCTTTTTAGTGCAGAACAAGTGGGTTTTATCATTCTCAGACATTTTAGAACACTAAATATGCTATTTGTGAAAAGGTACTGGGAACAATTATAGGAAGTGGCAGAGCCTTACTGCTTTGATATAGCATTCTGCAGTCATCACCACATCTATTAACCCTTTAAATGCCGAGTTAAATCCCATCTGCCATCCATTGGCATTATTAGGAGCTCACCGTATTCTTCACATTAGCAGGATAAGGGTTAAATTAAGTGAATATAAGTTGCAAGATCCTCAAGAGGAAAGTGATGGAAGTGAAGAGAAGAAAGGAGGAGAATTAGAGAGGGCATCAGGTTACTCTATGGCATTTCAATGTGTTGACACATTTGTATCTGTGAAAGAGGGTTTGCATATAGTGACATTATAGCTGTATACTCAGACATACTCCTTTCAGGACCTTAACCTCTCTGACCATTGCAGCCCACTCCTCCCTCACAACCTTCTGCCTCATCCTTCTGACGCCTATGTCCATGCAGGACCTTAGCTTCTCTGACTATCACACTCCACTCCTTCCTCACAGCCTTGAGCCACCGTTACCCTTGTCTCATTACAGCTGCAAGAAAAACTTTGTGCTGAGGATAAGTACAAACAGCTGTCATTAACAAACGAATAGTATGGACTGGTTTTTAAAATAGAGTAGAACTCCACTTATCCAGATTAATTGGGATGGGAAGCCATCCAGATATGCAGAATCTGGATAATTGAATTTTTCTTTGCCACATTGGCAGTTTGAAGTTTGGCTGTTACTATTTACAGTATGTACCTGCATATGAATCTTTTGACCATGTCTGATTTGAAGTTCTAGAAGCCATAATACTGTACTGTACTTGATCTGATAACTGGTAATTTCAAGGCAAGTTAGTTTTGTAGAATTCTCGACAAATTTACCCAAAAGGCCAAGCCGATCTGTATAAGTGGAGTTCTTCTGTAAATTCAGTGAAAGCTATTGTAGGGGTACCTTATTTATTACATGTTATGAGAGCAAACCATAAAATATCTTACATGTGTATGTATGTATTTTTATTATAGATGCATCATTTACCCTCCATTAGTGCAGATAATCAGGAATGCACTGTACAATTTGGGACTTAGCTTTATGGCAGGAACACATCACTGCTGTGGTAACTGGTGGATGTGGTGTGGATACAGTTTAAAAGCATTGTTGCAAGGACCAGTGTGAGAACATTGTGGTTACATATCACTGTTTTCTGGTGAGTAAATGTAATTTATATTGCTAGCAGCGGGAACTACGTCAGTCATAACAGGAGATGTGTTTTGAAATTCCTTCTGAAGATGCAGAGCTAAGTCCCAAACTGTATAAGGTGTCTTTTTGTTAAGATCTGATAACAAGACTTCAGAAGAGTTTAGGTAAAGCAAACAGATGGACATACAAAATAACATGCATTTTCTTTTGGGCAGGTGATCCTGACGAGCTCATTCCAACAGATTTTTATATGAAGGAATACCCTCTGTCAAAGTGGAAGAGCATTGGTAGTCTGACGCCACTGAACCTCACGTACGATGTGACGCCACCTGACCTCGTGACAGCTGTAGTCACAGAGCTGGCAATCCTTCCATGCACCAGTGTACCCGTCATCCTCCGAATCAAGCCCACAGAGACTGGCTGCTAGGTATATATCCACACAGAGATAAGACCAGGAACCATATTCCAAATAATCATTAAACTCTGAATACCATGACAGATACTTAATGATAAATCAAGGGGTTGTTGATTTAGTTAGTAAAATTTTTCTTAGTCTGTTATTTGCTGTGTGTAGCAAACAAGCTGAAGATGCAGTGGAAGAGAGATCAGCTTCTGTAAATGTCATCAGTATGGCTACATTCTTTCCTAAATTGCTTGTATATTTGGTTTTGTATGCTGGAAAGCGGTTTACATTGTCAGCTGAAATTTTTATTAAAGATAATACAAGACTTGACACAAAAAGAGGGAACTGAAGATACTTTAGCTAAATACTTTGTTTTGAGTAAATAATGTAAGCAAGAGGTGAACTGTAGTAAGTGTCAAAACTAACCAAGTACACTGAGGTTGGGTTTTTCAAACCTTTATTACATCTCCAACTCATTTTGGTTCATCTGGGCCATTATCAATGTGTACAGTGTGACAAAACGTAGAAGCAGTAGAGGTTTACATACAGAATTACGTACAAATGTCCTACGCATTGATGTAAAAATGAAGGATGAAAGTATGCAATCCGTGATTTAATACTTGATGCAAGTTGTACTCCAGTGACATTTTGGGTTCTGTGTACACTACTTTTGTAATAAATATTGCTTCTAGGCAGGCTGGCTGTAAGCATCAGCAAGGAAGCAAATGTCTTAGGTGACACTTACGTGGACAGCATTTTAGCCCCCCCCCCCCCATCTAAACAAAATGAGTATACCAGCTGTAAATTGTTTTATTTTGCTAACTTAAAATTTTGTTTGTTTTGCTTGTCTAAAATTTGATCTGTCCAAAACAATTGGTGCAAAATGCAGCAAGTGTGTTTAAACACTAAGACAAATAGAAGGTAGGAGGTTGCCCAAAACATAGAGCTGTTGCTGCCTGTAAAGTAGATGAATATTAGTGAATGTATATAGAGGCTAATTATGAGCAAAAATTGATCAGATGCAACATGTTGGACAAGTTGATGGTGTAGTACAGTAGTTGGAAATCATAACTCATTGCACTTAGTTGGTTGGCTTTAATTATTTATTAAGAGCTAACATTGTAGAAGTGTTACATTACAAGACTGTTGTCTGTCCTTTTAACAGATGATTGAGTTATGTTGCTTTGTAGTGATTACCAACACTTGAATGGAAATTACTGCTTCATTGTTGAGGATAGACTTGCATGTAGCTGAGATGTGGTTGAAATGGGCCAATGAATGGTCAGGTATAACCAGTGGACTGGGGGAGGGGCTGACATCAAGACTGATCAGGGTCAACAAGTAAAGACTTCTTTTATGGGTAAGATAAAGAGAAAGTGGACATATATGCATTGTCCTTCAAGAGAACATCCACCCGCTGTCATCTGGTGAATGATATCTGCCATGACAGTCTTGTTGCCTATCCATGCTGGATAACTGCCTAAGTAACACAGTCTGTGTGTGAATATTGTGGCTAGGGTATTAGCATCATTTAGATAGATGTGGTGACTGACCCATGTTTCTGCTGTGTTCATTCATAACTGATTTTTCCAGATAATAGACACACATGTCAGTACTGTGCTTTGATGCAGATCTTTGTGGAGGTTCGGATTGGTCACATGTATACCAAGGCTGTTTGGTAGATAATGCTGTATATCCCCAGTGTTAACAGAGGTTGTCCTTGGTTGGCCAAAGGAAATTGCTGACTCTGGCAGGAGACCCACAGGGTTAGAGTTCTGGACTAAAACATTTCCACTTTTTTATGGCAGGTGTGATAGGAGGCATAAATGCTACTGATGTAGGATTATCTGTACATGGTTTAACCTCTACTCTTCTATTATTTTTGTATAATTTAGGCTAAAGAATTGTTAGAGGACTAAACATACATCTGTAAATGTAATCTAACCTAAAGTAACCAACAGAACATTCCAACATATATTTCTGTCATTTCAAGCATCACATATGGACCATGTCATTAGCCAGATCACAGCGTGAACAAGGAACGTGGTTGCTCCCATAGAATGTCCTGTACACTGTTTCTGAAAAGTTCCTTTCGTCTTGTTTGTTATTGGTCCAAACAGCGCTCTGTCTTCTGCTCCTTGTCTCTGGTTCTGAATGGTTGTTTTTTCCACAACCCATTCCCTCCCCCACTGTTACAGAAACCGACCTACAATCCAGTTTTTGTCACATCCACACTGCAGGCAGAGACAGCAGGTGCCTCTGAGTTTTTGGTAACTGCCTGTTTGTCTACACATTTGCAACTGAAAATATGACAGTCTTACCTTTCAGCAGTTTGAAAACTCTGAATCTTACCTTTCAGTGATTGCTGTTAGCAAAGAGTGCTTTAAAAGCAGAGAGGGCAGTTCCAGTGTCATCTGCACTCGGGTTCCTGAAATGAAAGTAGTGTTTTGGCTTGGCACATACATTGCCAATGGTGGTAGAACTAATGATAAATAGTGTAATAAAAATATGTAAGTGTACTGTTGCCCCCAAGATTATATGTGACCACCATCTCTGTAGAGCCAGGAGATTTAAAATCCCCTATTTCTGGGAGATACAGTTGTTACACATGAATAAAATATAGCCATGTACCCCATACTATGGGGATTTAACGTGCCCATTCTCAGATTATTTTGAAACTGGCATTTAAACAACAAGCAGTGAATGTATTAATGGCACTAATGAATATGAGAGAATTCTGATCATTGAATTATTTATGATATTAACATATAAGATGGCCAAACCCAAATTGTTGGCAATGTTTTGGAGTATATGCAAGGAGATGTATACCGAATATCATATGCTGTTAAAATTTAGATTTTCACCAGCCAGACTTAGGCTGTAAGTCTTATGTTTGCCGTAATTGTGTACTTTAGTGATGTTTACAGCCGAGTTAAAATGTGTCTGGATCCAACAGGAACTGTTTGTGTGCAGATATTTGTTTCTCAGATATGAAGACTATGTAATTTTTACTGTGATAGTGGTCATGTCACAGTCAGTACCAAAGTGTGGTGGTCTAGCTTAGTGCTCGACAGATGACACCCACAATTAGGGGTGTATTGCCAATATGTTAATTGGCTGTTCTTTCATTATTATTTTACTAGTGTATTGTGCAGAATGGAAAAGGAGATGATAATCTATTAAGTGTACTGTGTTTATGTTTCCCTCCCCACATACTGTAGTCATAAAGCAATTTAATTCTTTGGTACTGAGTGTGAAGTGGCTCCAGCATAGTCCTGCCTATGATCATCTACCAGCCAGCATTGTGTTTGTGACCTGATGACACTGCTGTGCATCAGTGAATGTATGAATAACTACTCCAGCATTCTTCCATGCATCACTACACTTCATATAAATTTGAGGCAGATGACCAGAGAAGTTTTGTCCACAGTGTTTAGTGTACATAAAGTTGGAATTATTCTTGGAGTATGTTCCATTCTCCCTGCATTAATCAGATCCAAAAATATATAAATAACCAACAAAATGCCTTTAATATTCTGTGATGCATTTTAGTCACATTAGTCTCACCAACATGTTTCGGCCAGTATTCCAGCCATCTTCATTTGCAGATCTTGGTGGAGGGTCGGGTTTGGTCACATGTATACCAAGGCTCTTTTGTACAGAATGCTATATATCCCCTGTGTTTACAAAGGTTGTCCTTGATGGGCCAAAGGAAATTGCTGACTCTGTTTGGCAGGAGACCCACAGGGTTAGATTTCTCGACGAAAACATTTCCACTGTTTTTTATGGCAGGTGTGACAGGAGGCATAAATGCTACTGAACTAGGATTATCTGTACATGGTTTAACCTCTACTATTCTATTACTTTTATATAATTTAGGCTAAAAAATTGTTAGAGGACTAAACATACATCTGTAAATGTAATCTAACCTAAAGTAACCAACAGAACATTCCAACATATGTTTCTGTCATTTCAAGCATCACACATGGACCTTGTCATTAGCCAGATCACAGCATAAACAAGGAACATGGGTTCTAAAAAGTTCCTTTCATCTTGTTTGTTACTGGCCCAAACAGCGCTCTGTCCTCTGTTCCATGCCTCTGGTTCTAATTGGTTGTTGTTTTCCACAGCCCAGTCCCTCCCCAAAATCTTCAGTGTTATGTTCTTATCACAAGAACCCATTTGTGGTTAACACTGTCACCATAACTCCATAATAATTAAAATTATGCAATTTAGGTTAAAATTATTTAAATATTAAAAGAGAATTTTGTTGGTTGTTTATATATTTGTAGAGCATCAATTTTGTATTTGTTGGAAGATAGTGTGGTTTATCAGTTTTTTCAGTGATGGATTACTGGCAAAAATGCTATGTAATTGGGCCAGTGTATGACAGAAAGTATTTAACCACATGACAGTACAGAATTTTCTGCATAAACTTATTACTTTGTGACTGATGAGCTGTAGGGTTTTGTAATAGACAGTCACATAATATGGTGCACCAGAGGTGTTTTGAAGTCATTTGACAGTTTTGTATAGCCCAAGTGTAGATGATAAAATAAGACACAAGATTGCTTTTGGATTACTCTGCAGTATATTACACAGGTTTTACCAAGGTATTCTTTACTTGTTAATTATTGTGTTCTTTCATTTGTACCCATTAGAAAAGTATGGCTTCCACTGCAGTTGGTGTCTCAGAACTTGCAAATGCTCAACAGCCTTATGTTGGGGTCTCATGTAGTGAATTTCACTGAAATGGATCACGAAATGTAGGAAGTGTTGGTAGAAATTTATTTACGGCTTTAAGTAACATATGACTGCCATTGAGTCAATTTCATGAAACTTGCAGTCGCGAAATTTTTGTGTATGGAATTTTTTCCAAGTCAGATGAAAACTTATAACATAGGACAGAAAGATGTATAAAACAGGTCAGAATTGCATTGATACCATTAAGTCATGCCAGCTAAACCGGTGTGGTACAGACAACTTGGTAACGTTTGGTATGTATGCAGACAACATGAAATTCAATACACAGAATGCAGCTTGAATAAGTATACTTATAACTATGTGTATAATTTTACTCATGTATTTTTGTGTACATCATGTACAATTAAAAAATGCTGATAACAATAGCAAACATTTATAAAAATATAATTCACAACTTAGACTAGGCTGTCTCTTGTTTTGAGTGTGTTTTACAGCATGAATGTCTCCATAAATAAACTACTCATAAATTGTCAAGAGTTTCTTTGGCCTTTGTCTCAACTTTGCCAGAGAAAGAGGTAAAAGATGTTTTCTTATTTCAAGTGTCTGTGCAGCCAACATAATGCTGTGTTGCAGGCAAAGTGCTGCCCATGAGCTATGGGTTTAAGCGGCCCTGCTTGAAGTGAAGTGTAGCTTTGACTGCACAATTTTTCATGGAACTCACAACTGCTCATTGGCAGTATGAAGACATCTACTATACTGAATTTTACCCAAACCAATCAAGAAATGTTGAAGGTACAGTTATAAATTAATTTATGCCCATAAGTGACATGCCTGCCACCACTTGCTGGAAAACGTTTTACAGAACTTCTCAGCCAAATTTTGTGAAAATCCAGTAAACAGTTTAGTTGCATACTCTTACAGACAGACGGACAGAGTGACTTGGGAGTCCACACAAGGCATTCTTCACATGCACACAGATTTTTTTGTGCCCACGCGGTGCTTTTTCTGGAATAGAGACAAGTTATTTCCCTCAACCTCATTAACCTGTTGGTCATGTAAACACTGTGAGGTTTCAACGAGTTGGTATTGTGCCGCAGAACGCGATTAGTTCAACGCGATAGTGCCACGTCTACACACAAACGTTCTTATTATGTCGTCACTTTGTGTGTGTTTGTGTGCGTGAGTACGTAAATCGCTTGAACGAAGTCCACTGCTATGGATAATTCTGATGTATGTGATAAAGAGTCAACAATTTTTATATAAATCAAAGTAGCATATTACCTCCGTAATCTTTAATAATTTGATACTTGGGTGCCGATTGTGTCAGCGCTGTGCGGTTTCGAAGGCCGCCCGTTGCGTTTATCTTCAGGGCGAAGGCCGCTCCTAGCAGGTGCAATCTGATCTCGCACTCCGATAAAACAATGCGCGATCTCAGTCACGTACCTATTGTAGGCTTAAGGCTGGTGTAGCCAATTACTTTTGGCAGAGGGTGACGCAACTGTTATTGTGGCCTTGTCGGAGGGCCGCACGTAAAAAAAAAATCAGTGGTTGACTAAATCGTCTTTGTCACGGGTTCGATACCCCCGTAGTCAGGCAAAAAAATAAATAAATAAAACATGCTGTACTGTTCAAAGCTTGGATTTACGTAGAGGCCAGATACGGATTCTGCTCACACCATATGTATGGGTGTAATAATATACCATGAAATGTGCATTGCACCACGCATGTTCGAAATAATTTAGGTGTTCACAATCACCGGTGATAATGGTATCGAATTTTCTCCATATTGAAGACTGCTGGTTTCTGGGGTGTGACACCGACAGCTCGTCAACTACCTCGGAAGAACCTGCTGGCTCCATTTTCAAGGCAAAAGATGTAGGCAGCAAGCATGATTTCAGGCTTCCGCCGCGAAGTAGATGAGAACAGCGGTCTGCTGGTTATTACGCATCTAGTAATGGTAATTCCGTACCGACGTTTCGGGACAACTTATCGCAGGATCTAAAAACCCTTAAAGATTGGACCAATAGGTTGTCCCGAAACGTCGGTAAGGAATAACCACTGCTTGCTGTGCAACAACCAAGAATATCGCAATGTTCATGTAGGTAGCATGTTATCCAAACGTTTGGTGCCTGTCTACTGAACTACACGGTGTCACCGCCGTTAGGGCATCCATTTTCTCCATTTCGGATGGTTTATGCCAACAAATCAACCGACATGTTATTCGGAACATTCCTTGTAAATGCTGTGGAAATGTTATATATGGTCTTGCCTTGACGTCACAGACTGTAAAATTCTCGTCTCCCTAACGAACTGACTGGCCATGACTTGGCCTTGGACCCGGCGATTTTTTCCTCCATTTATTTACTTATTTCGTTCTTCTTGACGCTCCAGCCCGATTCGAACCTTTGTCTCTTTCTATCGTTTAAGTTTTCGAAAGCCATGTTCAGAGAAGGTGTAAATGATGCTGAATAGGGCGTCAGGCCATGCTAAACCATTACTGCTACAGTATTACGAACAACGCGGGCAAACCTGAATACTCGTGACAAATTCCAAACATGGCGGGCTGTGACCTCGCAACCAGTGACAATATACAGCACGGTTGAAAACAATTGGCCAATTAAGGCAAGCCGTATAGATCTACAAGCCTAGTGTTGTCGGGTCTGTTGCGATCCCATTGCTCAGCATTTATTTTCATTGAAAGAGTATTGCGCAATGTCTTCACAGACGGCTCAGTTGCACTATGCAGTATTCTGTTATGGGATGAGTAAGCGTATTGACTGGTATGCTGCTGCTTGTGGCCATTGCCTTAGCCCTGTGTTTAAAAAAGGAAAGGAACAGCAGTTGGGCCAAAGAATGGTACATATCGAGAAGCAGTCACTCCCACCCATTACGCTTCGCTGTTTGGTCACTGGAAATACTTTTGCAGACCTGAAATTTTCTTTTTGGACATGTACACTTCTAAAAGCTATCCATTTGTATGACTGAAAAGGCCTTCGGGGCTGTAGGAGGTTGGGGCTCCCAGAATTTCTATTCAGCCCTATGTACCGGCCGCCTTTACCCCCAGGAGATATCCCTTGTACACATAGAGGCTGAGAAACTACCGGGGCCACAGTGTGGACGAAAAGGATTAAGTCGATCTATCCCGCGCAGGGCCTCAACCAACTGCGAGACAGTGTACCCCGTCCACACTGCACGAGATGCTATAAATGACGTCACGATGGCGTCATGATGTAGTCGCGAGCATACTACGGGTATCGACACGTGATTCTGTATAGCAGCTGATATTAACCTTCTTAAGCTGGGATCCAAATTAAGCTTGAAACTAAGCTTAGAGACCACAGTTCGGTTTTAAATAAATATTTCCTCTTAAATACTTTATTTTGTAAATTGTGTAATTTACCAACAAAATACTATATTGCTCATCTCCTGCACGTTTCGGCTTCAATTTGCTATATTCAGGGTGACAATTTGAACTTTATTCAAAATCACTTCGGACCTAACAGCTGGTCAGTGAGGCCGAGACTTGTAAGAGCTAAGCAGTATCGTGATGCATGTGTTGTATACTTTGTTGGTAAATACATTACTAATTGTGTTGGGAGTGCACGGTGAAGATGTGCAAAATGCTTTACTTTTGTCTTCTACAAAATTCAGCACTTGTTCAACATAATGATAATACTACATATCAATTACTTTCTTAATTTGCAGTAAAATAATTTTTGCTGAAGTGCATTGTTGAAAGAAAATGTCAGATTAAAACAGACGGGTGTGTATGTGAAGCTTTGAATCCTAAGTCCGTGGGCATGTAACGGCAATGCCGCAGTCTAAAGTCATGCTCTGTCGTCTTCGAAGCTTACGTCGTATGGTATCAAGTGCTGAAAACCATTCTTCACAAAAGTAGGATTTAGAAAAGCGTAGTAAAAGTTCCACAGCCTCATTTCACAAAAGGGTTTTTCCTTTTTTGTTGTGACCCATAACACATCAGTGATAGGCTACTGTTTCTTTTTGAAACCTGCAGGGCAGTGTTGCGTCATTACGTATCTCGCTAAACTGCCCTTGAAATGCCATTAGTCAAACCTTCGACGTAAATGGCAAAGGACTGCGCTTTTATCTCCATTAGACACGTTCTCCGGGAAGTAGCGATCGAAGTGACGAGTCATTTCTTCCAGAATGTTACACGACAGCATTCTGTACATCAGAAAATTCAGCGTTTCCTTCTCCCGGAAGCAAATTCAGTGTCGAAAAAGATAATTCTTTATTAATTCCTTTTTCATCATTAACAATTTTAGCTATGTCTTGAAGACTGTCAACTTCTTTGTTCGAGCACTCACTCTCTCCTCCTGGCCTTACGTTCAGATCTCGAACTTAAATAACTGCGGGAAATATACCCAGAAGTCAGGCTGGTTTTAATATTCACTTCGAAACCGCGGTCCTGTGAGACCTTTATTTTTATACAAAAATGTTCCGATTTCGTTGTGTAACGGCACAACCCGTTGAAGGATGTCTCCTAGCCGAAAATCCTGGTATTTAAAACGATCTGGTATTTACACCTAGAATGATTTCATTCGGTCACAATGTCCAACTTTTCGAACAGCCATCTGGAAGCAGTGAAAATTTTACACATATAGTTTAACGTTTTGACTTTGACATAAGCTGTGGCAAGTTCCAGCTTTTACTGGTGCACCGTGAGGGCATCAATTGGAATCCTGACTTCAGGTTAGAATTCCTTCATTGAATACACGTCCACTTAGAAACGAAACTCCCCCTTCAATGTTTGTAGTCACCAGCCTTTAAGACAACAGTTCTTCCTCTTATCTGTTAGCCCTGGACAGCATACATACGAGGGTGTGTTCGATAAGTCTTGTTACTTGTCGCCCCCATCCAGTGTTTCTGCCACTGCTGGAAGCGCTGCTGCACTGCTGGACCTGACCTATTGGAATCGCATGTAGGACGGTCAGATATTTTTCCTAAATTTCAGGGATATCCTGAAACGACGCTTCAGTAGCTGCATTCTCATTCTCGTCAACAAGAAAAAACCTCAAGGGACAAAATTAGTCGAATAAGGAAGGTAGGGAGCTCAGAGACGTTTGCGGCCAAACATTTCGGCGCTGACCAAGCATTGGGGTGCATTAGCGTGATGAATCAACCAGTCCTGGTTCCGCCGTCCTTGCAGTTGTTTTTGGGCGGATTCCCTCCCTCAGGCGTTGCAAACCCTCCCTGTGGCAATATTGTTTATCCGTTTGGCTTGGGATGAACAAACGTCCAGTCAAAAAATATCACCAACTTGCTCTTTCTGTTCGATCTGACTTGCCTTGCTTTCTACGGGCGTTGAGGGTACCAGCTATTAGGCCCAAATTAAGGGGTCTGTTGTTTTTGTGTGAGTCGTAACAATAAACCGAAGTTGTATATTCTGCTTTGAGGGATTCAGCTTTCCCGAGTTTGAAACCAAATAATGCAAATACTCGGTTTGTTAAAATCTGCCATTAGAGAATGGTGGCTTGTAGGCCTACTTAGGCTTAAGATGTTAAGCAATTAATATGTGCTCAGAAGAGAAACAGAAGGTTTTGGCTACGGCCCTTACTACATTGGCCCAGAAGATGGCGATACTACGGCATCCGGTGGCAGAAAACTTTAGGTTGTAGCTGCGAGTTTGGGAACTTTTGAATACCCCTTCGTTTGCTTTGAGGTGTGCATTAACCAGTCACATCACCAAATGTGAAACGCGCTTGTGCAGCATGGTATTCCAATTGATTAACGAGGATCATCGTGACACGCCTTACTGGTATGTCAAGCCATAGGTTAAGGATCCTTGCTATTAATGTTTGTAATGTTGTTTGGTTTATGTTACCAATGTTGTATTTAACAATCTCTATTCCCTGAGGACTATTTTTTAAGTTGTAGGGGGTGGGGTGAGACTGTTCCTAGGTACCGCGGCCCCAAACTGGGCCTATTTATACTACCCCCTGACGAAGTATTAGTATGGGCAGTGGCCGGGGACGACCAAAAATGAACTGCCCCTGTGCCACTTCATTCAGCCCAAGTGTGCCATGGCCTACGCTGGGAAGGATTCCGGTCGTGTACGGCGAGAAGAACTGACCGCTTGAACTATGGCACCGTCATTGTCTGGAACTGTATTTGAGATGCGTGAAGTTCCACATGTCGGCTGTTCTCTCACCGTGTGACTGGTTGACCTCGTAGAAGACCAGACGAAACAGGCGGAGAGTACACTTTTATTGACTGTATTAATTTATGAAGCTACTTCGGGACTCAGTGAGGTGGGAAGATGATTCTGAACGGTGTGTAGGTAAGAATTTTGACGTTTTGCGAGGTAATGTCCAAAAATTTTCTGGGTGTTAATGATGAATACTTTACGGAGGTTAGAAAATAGGTCAGGCAAGATTACGTATTTTCTTGTTCCTTGGGAAGGGGTGGGGGTGTAGGTGGTTATTAAACGACACTGTAAGTAGCTCAGAATACAGCGTCGAATAATACACGTACATGATTAATAAGTAATTAACTGGTTAAAGTTTGATGGAAAATAATCTTGGCCTCAGTTGTGTTGCTAGGATTGGTGGAGCCCGAGGTGAGTAATGTCGCCTCTAGCAGAAACCAACTTTTTAAAAGAATTATCATTTATTGAACTGGGATAAGATAATTGTCAAATGGGCACAGGAAGACGTGGAAACGTCGAACAACCTGCTAAATAAATAAAGATAATCAATCATTTATTGAATTAGCGCAGTAATGTAAAATTCGTTGAAAGCAGAAAATCGTTGTCATATAAAATATTAATTTTGCCGCCTGGGGCTGCCGCACAATCCCCTCCCCCCACCGCACTATTCCCCTGCTTGACCTAAATTTGAGGTAGTGACCTGACGTGCTGGACTGGGAAAAACGCGAGTGGTTCTTATTTAGGATTGTTGCTGTTCTGGCCAAGATGCGAACTGGCACCCCGGGCATATAAAGCTGAAGTGCCACCTCTGGAGAGAGATTTCTCGGTCGAGATTCGAAGGGCGTATCTCTGAGATATACGCATAATTCGAGACAGTTGCCTCTACACCAGCATGTTCTGTAAAAACATTACAGCAGGCATTCTACATATTCTGGTTTGACAGTGACATGTTTCATTTGCCAGTGTTTTATCGCATTACACCTCATGAAAATGAATGCCAGCTTTATGACTGAATCGATAGGGCAGCTGCAGGATGCAGTCTTTGTTAAAGTTCGTGTACGAAAGTGGATTTCTAAACCACAGCACTGTGAACGAGGAATCATATGGGGTAGGAATTCTGAAACTCAGAATCGCGAAAGAAATTTGGATGCCTATGGGCTTCTGATGGTTCGTGAACTCCCAAAATAATAATCGAACTTCATGGTTTACGTGTGGGCCGGAACAGTGTTGTCGGTAAGGGCTGAACGGTCCAGGGATCGAATACCCGCAGAAGCGAGATTTTCCGCACGCGTCCAGAACGGCCCTGGGGACCACCCAGCCTTCTACACAGTGAGTACCGGGTCTTTCCCAGGGGTGACCGGGGCGTGGCGTTGACCACCCACCCCCATCTAGCGCAGAGGTTAAAGAGAGAGTAGAGCTATACTTTTACTCCTCCTTTATGCCTTCATGGCCTGTTCCAGTGTGAACTTTACCTCTGCTTTTACCTTAGTTGATTGTTTAAGTGAAATGCTGAGTAGGAACTAGTACTTTTTGGGTCGCAAAGTCTACGTGATTTACGGTTTAGGGTCGTGGACAGAAAGTGTTTGAGAATCACCGTTACTTGTCATAGATGTGGAGTCGGCTTGTTACGGTTACACCTTCCCCTGAAAAACTGCAGTCCTCAGTGGATGACATTTCGCCGTCGCCAACTGTGGCACCAAAAGTTGGGTCTATCATTTCAATTTACGTTCCTTGCTTGCCTGTAACTTCGCAATGTTATACTGAACGTGCTGTCGTTTAGCCACCGAAAGAAAACTTTGTTATCCATCAACTGCTGATCGCTGTGGAATCAGGAGGACCGTTACAAGATCTCAATTGTGAAGATTACCTGTGTAGCAATTTTTTTTTCTGCCGAGGAACATTTCCTAACTCCAGATTTTTCACGAACAACAGTCCACATCAATTTTAAGAGTCTGTTAAATATCTACAAACCAGTACTGTTCAAATTGAGTTGAGCGGAAACCTGAGTGTCCCCGGGCGTGCTCCACTGGCGCAGTTTCTTTATAAAGGAACAGGTTAACATAACTTCGATAATTTTAATAACATTTTAAATTTTTTTTCTTCATCTATGTGCATAATCAGCACTGCATTTATTTCCCCTGTAAATCAAAGATAGTGCATATTTTTAAAAGGAACCTATATTTTAAACCCTTCCATTTCATGTTTGCACCTGGCACGCACAAAGTTTCCGCGAAAATTCCCGTTGAGTCACGGGCGTGCCGCTGATAGGCTACTAGGAGTGAAGACTGCTCCTTTAGACAGTCGTTTGATATAGGATCTACAATTCGGCATCTACAGACTGTCAGCGACAACTTCACTGTTTATGTATCTGAAATCGAGCCTCCTGTGGACGGACTAGGCTACTGCCTGGACAGCAGAAGAACTTATTATATTTCCGACAGGGTCGACAGATGTTTCCCTTTTCTAGAACCTCCAGACTGGACTGGGGCCCACCGACTTTCCTATTCGATGGGTAAAGGGGCGCTTTCCTCAGGAGGTAGCGGGTAGATGTTACAATTTTCCCCTCACCTGCATGCAGTTAAAAGTAAAGGTTCCCCGTAGCAAGTCATGAACACTCAGAGGCGGGGTGGAATTTTGGGCTTGCGTTCTTGCTTTGACATTTGGCACAACTAGGACGGCAGAGTTGTCAGCTCTATGCGCCGGCCGCACTTTACACCCCAAGGAAATTCCTTTGTATTCCTTTCTGTTAGAGGGTGAGTGGATCCCAGGGCTACTGAATGCGGTCAGAAGGAGTAGGTGACTTTAAAATTTCCAAGGACACCTCCACGTAGTGCCGAGGTTAAAATTAGTGACACTATACCTCCACTCTCACGTATTCCTTTGTGGCGTTCACAGAGACAACTTCACCTCGGCCTTCGGCGGAGCGGACAGAACAGTAACATTGCAAATTTACCGGTGCCTCATTTGCTCATGCCCACATATCATGTAGGATAGCTCGCGCTTCGGGTGTGGATGTTTTGTGAGTGTAGGCTTACTTGTGCCTTGAAGAAAGTGTTATTTATTGTACATCCTGTCCGCACTGTGATGTACAACCCTTTTCATGCAGGTCTTGTAAGGTATAGCTTAGTGTTTCGCACATTGACAACTTCATCCTGTAAAGTGTATAACTTTACCACTAGTGGACGGACATACCGACCTTTACAGTATACACTGTGTGTATTGTGTATAAAAGGTAAAGGTAAAGTGATTCCTTTACAGGACCGGTGTGGCCCAGAGGGTGGGTAGAGGTATAGCTCTACTCTTCCATGACCGCGGCACTAGAAGGGGGTGAGTGGTCAGCAGCACGACCCGGCCGCACTTTACACCCGGGAAAGACCCGGTACCCATTTTAAAGAAGGCTGGGTGGGCCCCAGAGCCGGTCTGGACGGGCGGAAAATCTCGTCCCTACCAGGATTCGATCACGGACCGTCCAGTCCGTATTCAGTCACTATACTGACTGAGCTACCCGGCCCACATGCACTGTATATACACAAATTTATATGCAGTATACATGCATCTCTATACATTTTATTTATTTATTTGTTTATTTCTATTGCAATAAAAATGTAACAGACTCACATCCATAGTTTATTGTACGGTTCATTCTGGTAGGACTGTGGCAGTCTACAACACAAACACTTCAGTTTCTGACGTGGAGCTTTTTATAATTCTATCAGCGCTATCACCAACTGCACCTACGCTACTATGAGCGAGTCTAACACTACAGCATATGTCAAAAATTCGTTCACATTTTGCAAGTCAGCTTATTACGTCTAATTTACCTTCAGTACTGATTGTCTTTCGCCGATTTTTCGCTTGGCTTGCACTAAGTGATGTAAATATAAGTTTCTCACTCGCGTTGATAAGAAAAGTTAAAGCTGAAGAAGAGGAAACTACATATACCCAAAGTATTCAATTCTTACTCGCGACTGATGGCATCACAGCGATTCCGCTGTCTGCTAGCCTCCTACAGAGGGTAAGTGAGGCCACGGATCGTCTGTGCCAGATCGCGTTAAACCGAAAATTATCGGTATACTCGAAAATTGGTGTAGATTTTGAAGTCCATTAAAGCAAAATCCCGTAGAAATTAATCGTGTAAAACGAAACTTAACTACATTTGCGTCTATTTTTTTTTTTTTTGGAGTTCTTGCTTTGTTTTACCTATCATATTCAAATTGTCGTGTAAATCGACCGTGGTCTTTATTGTGTGTCCATCATATCTTGTGTTCAACTTTTTCAGCTGCTCTGTGAGGGAGATATAGCTAGTGGAAAATAAGAGTAGCGATAATGAGCCTCCCTGAAATATTCCACGTTGTTTTTCTGTATCTTCTGTTTCTACTAGCTTCCTTTCTGTACACAGGCGCACACTTTTTTTTCAGTAATTAATGGTGTTATTATTATTATTATTATTACTTCTTATTGTGTATCTATACGTCATAAGCCTATTACTGGGTTTAATTCGTTTTAATGGCCCTAGTGTATTACTCTGGTTTCTTAATTGCGCGACGGATTAAAAATTTTGCTTCTACCCCCCCCCCCCCCCCCCCCCCCCCCCCCCCCCCCCCCCCCCCCCCCCCCCCCTCATAAATCTTTTTTATTTCGCCCACTTTTGGGGTTTTTTCCTTATACATAATATCGAAAAACAGATTTAGATTTT
>Ga0123355_10005001_pt1 | contig 19301 bp, 14 predicted proteins | sample TergutEmb28metaG_3_FD_89872 | JGI IMG/M metagenome (GOLD analysis project Ga0123355, IMG submission 89872) | Embiratermes neotenicus P1 segment gut microbial communities from Petit-Saut dam, French Guiana - Emb289 P1 | ecosystem: Host-associated > Arthropoda: Insects > Digestive system > Gut ... | reverse complement strand
GCGAGCACGCTGATCGGCTTCGACACGACCTCGCGGACGCCGAGCGAACCGGCGCGCGACGAGGCGTCGCTGCAACGTGTGCTCGCCGACCGGCTCGCGAGCGCCGGCGCCGAGATCGACCTGTTCGAGCCCGACGCCGGCGCGCTGGCGGGCAGGCCGCTGGTGCCGCCCGGGCTCGACTTCGCCGGCCGGCCGCAGCTGATCGCGACCCTGCGCGGATCCGCGGGCGCGAGCGAAGCCCGCTCACTCCTGTTCAACGGCCACATCGACGTGGTCTCCGCGGAGCCGCGCGACCAGTGGCGCAGCGACCCGTTCGTCGCCGAGGTCCGCGGCGGCAAGCTCTACGGCCGCGGCGCCTGCGACATGAAGGGCGGGATCGCGGCGATGGTGCTGGCCGCCGAGACGCTCGCCGAACTCGGCATCACGCTCAACGGCGACCTGCTGGTCGCCACCAACACCGACGAGGAGTCCTCCGGCGCCGGCGCCAGCGCGCTCGTCCAGCACGGGATCAAGGCGGACGCGGGGATCGTCACCGAGCCCACCGGGTTCGCCACCTGGGTCGCCTGTCGCGGTTCTGAGTACGGCGTGATCAGCGTGCCCGGGCGTCCGGGCCACGCAGAGATCCGCCAGCCCGACTGGCGCCGTGGGGGCGCCGTCAACGCGATCGAGAAGGCGACGGTCGTGCTGGCCGCGATCGACTCCCTTCGCAGGGAGTGGGCCGGCCGCCGCGAGTACGACCACCCGCACGTCTCACCCCCGAGCCTGCTGGCGACGATGGCCCGCGCCGGCGAGTGGCCGGTCACCTACCCGGCCGCCTGTGAGCTGACGATCGCCACCATGTTCGTCGCCGCGCAGGCCGACGAGCACGGCTGGGGCTCGCGCGTCCGCCGCGAGGTCGAGAAGTGGATCGTGCGCGAGTGCGCCGCCGCTGACGACTGGCTTGCCGAGCATCCGCCCAGCTTCGACTGGTGGCCCAACGCGGTCATGCCGATGGAGATCCCGGAGTCCGACTCGATCGTCACGACGGTCGTGCAGGCCAGCGCTGACATCGGCCGTCCGAGCCGGCTCGGCGGCCTCGACTCCTGGTATGACGGCGCCGCGCTGACACAGCTGGCCGGGATCCCCTCGATCGGATACGGCCCGCCGGGCTTCGACCCAGATGGCGTCAGCGTCGCCCACATGGTCGATGAGTACGTCCCGGTCGACGGCCTCGTCGCCTGTGCCCAGGGACTCGCCGTGACCGCGATGCGGTTCTGCGGGGTGGGCTGACGCCACTGTCCGCCGGGGGCCAGCGGGCCCACCGGCGGAACTGAAAACCTCAGCCCTCGACCCGCTGCGCGAGCTCGACGCCCTTCTTGCCGATGTCGATCAGGTAGCCGCGGAGGATGCCGTGGTTGGCCTCGCTGCCGGGGTTGATCGCCAGCGTGTCTCCGATCCGCCGCTCGCCGCCGGACTCGTGGATGTGCCCGTGGACCGAGAGCACCGGCTGGTACTTCTCGAGGATCCGGCGCACGGCGGTCGAGCCGACGGGCCCGCGCAGCACGTCACCGGCTGAGATCGTCGGACGCAGGTTCTCGTCCAGCAGCGGCGCCTCGTCCAGGCCCGAGTCGTGCGGCGGCACGTGGATCATGAAGATCGCCCGCCGCGGGTCGCGCACCTGCTGTGCGAGCGCGTCGAGCCGCGCGAACAGCTCATCCTCGCTCTCTTCGCGCGGCGTCGCCCACGGCGTGTGGTTGGACCAGCCGCTCGACAACAGCTGCAGGTCCCCCGGGATGTCGAGCACCTTGCCGTCGCCGTTGACGGGTAGGTACCCGGGCGTGTTCAGGGCAGCGTCGATCGTGAACTCGTCGTCGTTGCCGGGAATCAGGTACAGCGGCACCGGCGAGTCGGCCAGGCGCTCGGTGGCCAGCTGCATCCACTCGTTCACGCGCGCGGTCATCAGCTGCTCGAGCAGGTGGTCGCGCGCGGGCTCGTCGGTGGCGAGCCGCTCGGCCTCCTCCGCGGTGGTGACGAACGAGTAGTAGCCGAGGTCGGCGATGTCCCGCTGCAGCGTCGCCAGCTCCTCATCGCCGCGGGCGCGGCGATGGACTCCGAGCACCTCCGCCTCGTAGCCGCCGTCCTTCTGCAGGATCGGGACGATCGCCTTGCCGGTCAGGTCGCCGGCCAGCAGCGCCACGTCGGCCTTGTAGATGTCCGCCTTGATCGCGTTCAGGTACTTCCGCCACGCCTTTTCGGCGGCGTGGAAGTCGCTCGCGATGTAGATCCGGGTCTTCTTTGCCATCAGTGGTGAGGGATCGACGTGTGCTTGCGAGCCGGCCGCTCAGTCGGGCGGAAGCTCGGTGAACAGCATCTTTGTGTCCACGCCGGAGGACTTCGTCCTGAAGCGCATGACGAAGTAGATGATCAGCCCGAGGACATAGAACACCCCGGCGTCGATGATGCCGTTGGTCTCCAGGTACGTGAGCGCACCACCGCCGTTGAGCGCCTTCACGATCGGCTTGACCACCGCGAAGATGTAGATCCACAGCGGGAAGATGATCCACAGCGCGCCGAGCCACGGCAGTTGCTTGCCGAACGGGGCGTTGCGCACCAGGTCCGGACGTCTCCATCTGACGAGCATCGCGTTGACGCCCGGCAGGCACCAGGTGAACAGCGCCATCACGATCGAGAACCACGCGGTGCCGGCCAGGTTCAGCTTGTGGTCGCTTGTCGCCAGGAACGTCGGCAGCGCCTTGAAGCTCTGGAAGAAGAGGAAGACGAGCGTCAGCCCGAGCGTCGCCAGGATCGCGTTGAGCGGCGCCCGCAGGCGCTCGTTGACCTCGCCGAACCACTCCGGAACCTGGCGGTCCATGCTCCACGCGAGCTGCATGCGGCTGATGAAGTTGATGTAGACCGGGCACAGCAGGAACGGGAAGACGACGCCGCCGAGGCTGATCAGCGTCCACAGCGGCCACAGGCTCTTGTTGGCGATCACCGCCATCAGCGGCATCGCGTTCGGCTGTCCGAGCGGCAGCGCCAGCTTGATCGGGAAGCCCCAGTAGCTGGCGCCCCAGGCGACGTTCGCCTTGAAGCCGAAGTGGCTCGAGATCGCGTCGACGTAGACGGAGTTCGCCAGCACGCCGATCAGCAGCGCGCCCAGCAGCGCGATCATCACGCCGCGGCGGACGTTGCCGCGCACCTCACCGGCGATGTAGGCCGAATACTGGAAGCCGACGTACTGGAACAGCAGCACCGACAGCACGAGCGGGAACGCCGAGGTCGAGAAGATCCGGCTGATGAAGCTCGAGTTGGTCGTGTCGAGGTACCCGCCTGCCTTGCCCGCCGCGGCCATCTGGTGAACGGTGACCCCGCCCGTGTAGTGCGGCAGGTTGGCCTGGAAGCTGCCCTTGTGAGTGAACAGCAGGCCGAAGATGAACATCGCGATGAAGCAGACGACGCCGTAACCGGCCAGCGTGGTGACGACCTTGTGGAACGTGCGCGTGGGCAGCACACAGACGATCGCGATTCCGATCAGCACCACGAACGCGGCGGCGAAGCCGGGCAGGCCTGTGATCGACCCGGTCGAGTCGGTGAACCAGCTGTTGGCGCCGGTGAAGAAGCTCCCGCCGGCCCCGATTCCGATGATCCGCGCGGTGATCTGCAGGTTGCGCAGCACCAGCGGCACCTCGAAGGCGATGATCAGCACGGAGGCGATCACCAGCGTCCACGACTCCATCCAGCCCAGCGCCGGGTGCAGGATGCGGCTCGTGAACACGTAGTCACCGCCGGAACGCGGCATCACCGATGTCAGCGAGGAGAAGATCAGCGCCAGCACGATGCAGAACAGGCCCGCGAAGATCGCCGCCCAGCCGTATGCGGAGAACGGTCCGGCCTTCCACATCGGCACGCCCGCCAGCGAATAGAAGATCGGGTACAGGGTCAGGCCGACGCCGACGAAGGCCGCGACGTTGAAGAACAGGGCGTTGGTCACGCTGACGTTGCGGACCAGGCCCGACGACTGCCGCACGAACAGTTTCGGGGTGGTGCTCTGTGCTGCCTCGGAACTGCCTGGGGTGGTGTCAGCCACTGCTACCTCCGTACCTCAGCTCGGCGCTTTACCAGCGGATCCTCCGAGCCCAACATAATGCTCCGGTCGGCGGTCGGCAAGCACATCGTTACGCGGTCCGATGCGCTTGTCGCGTGCGGCGGCCGGCTCGCACGTGGCCAGGAGGGTCTCGGCAACCGCGCCGGGCGCCGACTCGGCCAGCGCCACCCCCTTGGGCGCGACGATGCTGCTGCCACCCTCGAAGTCGCCGCCGCGTTCGCTGCCGCCGCGGTCGCACACGGCCACATAGACGCGGCTGAGGTAGGCGGTCGTCCGCGTCAGCAGTTTCAGCATCGGCCCGCCGGCCTGCCGCGGCTGCTCGCGCGGCCAGTTCGTCGGCAGCGCGATCAGGTCGGCGCCCCCCAGCGCCAGCCCACGCGTCAGCTCCGGGAACTCGATGTCATAACAGATCCCCACGCCGATGCGTCCATGGCGGGTGTCGACTACCGGCGCCGGCCGCGAGCCGGGGGTGAACCACAGGGACTCCTTGTCCCACAGGTGCAGCTTGCGGTAGACGGCCAGCACGCCCGTACCGTCGACCAGGGCGGCGCTGTTGTACACGCGGTCGTCGTTGCCGAGCTCACAGAAGCCGCCGATCACGATCGCCTCACCGCGCTCGGCCTCGAGCGCCCAGCCGGCCAGCAGCTCACCGTCGGCGGGCACCGCCGCCGCCCGGGCCTCCTCGACGGACTCGAACAGATACCCGCTGTTGGCCAGCTCCGGCAGCACGACGATTCCGGCTCCGGCGTCGACCGCCTCCCCGAGCGCCGCGCGCGCTTGCGCGGCGCTCGCTTCAGGGTCACCCACCTCGGGCACGGTCTGGCAGCAGGCGACCGTCACGGTTTCAGCCACAGGTCAAGTCAACCAGATCGGTGCACCCGGCCCGGAGGCGTTGGACACCCGGGAGCCGCCCGCGGCGATAGGGTGCGCGCCATGACCATCACCGCCGACACCCGCTTCTGGCATCCGTTCTCAGACATGTCCGTCGTCCGCACCAGCGAGCTCGTGTTCGAGCGCGGTGAGGACGTCTGGGTCTGGGACGAGGCCGGTAACCGCTATCTGGACGCAACCGCGAGCCTCTGGTACGCCAACGTCGGCCACGGCCGCCCGGAGATCGCGCAGGCGGTCGCCGACCAGTTCAAGCGGATCGAGGCGTATTCCGCCTTCGGTGACTTCGCCACCCGCGCGACGCTCGAGCTTGCGAGCGCGCTCACGGATCTGGCGCCGATGCCCGCGCGCGTGTTCTTCACGACCGGCGGCGGCGAGTCGATCGACACCGCCGCGAAGCTCGCGCGACGCTACTGGCACGCGCTCGGGCAGCCCGAGCGGACACTCCTGATCAGCCGCACCGCCGGCTACCACGGGACCAACGGATTCGGTACCGCACTCGGCGGGATCCCGGCCAACCGCGACGGCTTCGGCCCGCAGGTCGAGACCGTCCAGGTCCCGCACGACTCGCTCGAGGCGCTCGAGGACGCGATCAACCAGGCCGGCGCCGAGCGCGTCGCCGCCGTGTTCGCCGAGCCGGTGATCGGCGCCGGAGGCGTCTATCCGCCGCTGCCCGGCTACCTCGAGGGCCTGGCTGCGCTATGCGAGCGCACCGGCGTGCTGTTCGTCGCCGACTCGGTGATCTGCGGCTTTGGGCGGCTGGGCACCTGGTACGGGGTCGAGCGGTTCGGCCTCAAGCCCGACATGATCACCTTCGCCAAGGGCGTCACCAGCGGGTACCTGCCGCTCGGCGGCGTGGTCGTCTCCGACCGGGTCGCCGAGCCGTTCTGGACCGCGGGGACGGGCGCGCCGGCGCTGCGGCACGGCGCCACCTACGCCGGGCACGCGGCCTGCTGCGCGGCGGGGCTCGCCAACATCGCGCTGCTCGAGCACGACGGCCTGCTGAACCGCGGCCAGGAGCTGGAGGGCGCGCTGCACGACGCACTGGGGCCGCTGGCGGCGCATGCTGCCGTCGCCGAGGTGCGCGGCGGCGTCGGCACGCTGGCTGCCGTCGAGCTCAGCGCGGACGTGCTCGGCGAGATGCCCGACGCGGTGTCCCGGGTCACGCTGGGCGCCCGCGAGCAGGGCGTGCTCGTGCGCGGCCTCGGACGTGGCGTCGCGGTCTCACCGCCGCTCACGGCCACAGAAGAGCACTTCGCCCTGATCCACGACGCCGTCGCCGCCGGGCTCGCACTGCTCGATTGACAGGCGGCACGCCCCGCTCGCCGACGCCCCGAGGGGGCGCCGGCTCGCAGGACGCTGTCACCGCTGTCTCTAGATGTGGGTGCTGAGCACCGGGTAGACCTGGAACTCCCAGAACGAGTAGCCGTACTGCGTGTCCCGCTGGATGCCCTGGAACCGCACGTACTTGACGTTCGACTGGTCGATCAAGATCGTCTGGGTCTCACCGCCGGCGTACAGGTTGCCGTCGGTGGTCGTCGAAGCGACGGTCCAGTTGGTGCCGTCGGAGGACGTCTCGATCGTGTAGTCCTGACCGGCCGCGCCGGCCCCCCAATCGATCTCGATCTTTCCGAGGTTCTGCGGCTGGGCGAGCTCGACCTGCCACCAGGCGGCGTCGTCATATGGCGACGACCACCGGGTCGTCAGATCCCCGTCGTTCGCGAACGGTGCCGCCAGTCGCGCCAGGTTCAGCTCCGAGCCCGACGCCGTGGCCACGCCGCCGTTGGACTGCAGCGCCACGTTGGTGGTGCTCACGATCGGGTGGACGGTGACATCGACGGTCGTGGTGACCGCGCTGCCGCCGGCCGGGGTGTAGGTCAGAGTGACCGGGTAGGTTCCCGAGTCGGTCGGGTTCATCGTGAACGTCGACGAGACCTGGCCGCCTCGCAGCACCGGGATCGTCGTCGCTGACGATGACAGGCCCAGTCCGGGCGCCGCCGTGGCTGTCAGCCGCCCGACCGAGCGCTTGGTCAGGGTGGAGGTGACCTGGGCGGTGAGCGTGCCCGGTCCGCCACCCAGGTCGAGCGCATCCGCCGACCCGGTCACCGATAGCGACTCGTCCGAGCTGTACCGCGGGACGATCTCCGCGATCGACGGCGGTGGCGAGCCCGGCACCCAGGCGAGCCGGATGGCGCTGGCCGTCGCGCCATGGGCCCGCAGCTCGGTGTAGCCGCGCGCGGACAGCTTGCCGATGCTGTCCCAGTTGCTCCCCTCCTGGACCTGTACGTCCGCCTGCCCGGAGCCGACCACCTCGACCCTGTCCAGCGCCCGTGCGGCAGGAAGCGTCAGGGTCAGGGCGTCGCCTGCCACCGGGCTGTTGGCCGCGGTGTAGCTGCTGGTCATGTCACTGTCGGCCGCGTTTGCCAGCGAGCTGCCGGCGGCCGCAGCCGGAGTGCCGCTCACCGTGCCCGGTCCCGGGTAGTGGGCGACGACGTCGAACTTGTAGACCTTCACCCACCACACGTCCGGTGCGGTGGCGACCAGCCGCACGTAGCGCCCGGTGGCGCCGGCGGGGAAGGTCGCCGAGATGTCCGGCTGGTTGGTGTAGTTGGCGACGGTGGTCCAGTTCACGCCGTCGGTGGAGTACTGCAGTGCGGCGTTATCGATGTAGTCGTTGGGGCTGGTCGTGTCCGTCTGGGCGATGGTCACGCTCTGGAGCGAGACGACGCTGCCCAGGTCCACGCCGATGTAGTCACCGGTCGCGGGTGAGGCGCCGCTCCAGAAGTAATTCCCGGAGCCGTCCACCATGTCCTGCGGCGACCCGTTGGCCCATCCGGCCGACGGGAACGAGGTGGTCCCAGTCGGCGTGACGATGTCGGAGGGCGGCGTGCCCAGGAACCTGCCGTTCTCCGCCTGCGCCTGGCTCACGAACGACGACAGGCTCTCCGAGTCGATCGCGTCCGTCGGCGCGTTCTGCATGGTCGTCTCGAGCGCGATCCGGTCGGCGACCGCCGCGGCGACGTGGCCGGAGCGCTCCGCCGTCAGCATGTGCAGCGCATCCAGCGCCGCGGTGCCCCAGGTGCCCGCCGCGGCCAGCTGCGACTGCGCCTGCGTGAGGAAGTCAGGGTCGCTGCTCGTCTCTGCGCCGGTGAGCACCGCCGGAATCGACTTGACGATCCTGAGGTAGGAGCCGAGCCTGGAGGCCGCGCCCGGCAGGCCGCGCTCCCACGCCCACCAGAAGCGATTGATCTTCGCGGTGAGCGCTGGTGCCGTCGGGCTGTTGAGGTCCGAGCTGTAGTTCAGGTCGGCAAACGCGCGCATGGCGGTACGGGCCCTGCGGCCCGGGCCGGCCAGCTGGTCGATGCCGTCGATCCACGCCCTGTGGACGTTGTAGGCCGGCGGGTTCCACGCGAAGTCGGCGGTGCCGGCCAGCGCGACCTTCGACGGCTCGGACTGGATCATCGGGTTGGCGGTGATTCCCGCCAGGTCCGACGCGATGCCGGGATCGCGGCCGCTGTATGGCCCCATCAGGAGCCGGTTGGTGATGTAGTCGTTGACGGGATAGTTGTCCCACAGCAACACCGGGTGTCCGTAGACGGCGGCGGCCTGGGAAGCCTGTGTTGCGGTGATCGTCGCGGGGATCACCTGATCACCGGTCCAGCCGACGACGATCGACGGGTCGAGGTTGGTGCGCAGCGCCGTCTTGTAATCGCTGTCGGCCTCACCCGTGTACTCCGTCGGCACCGTCTGCAGCGGCGCCACGCCGGGGTGGGTATCGATGAAGTCCTTCTGCACCTCGTTGAGCAGGTATGCCTGGGCGAGGCCGTTCGCGGCGTTGCCGCTGCCGAACTGGGTGGTGTCGGCGTCACAGTTGAACGAGCCCTCCGTGATGTCGTCGAACGGGATCGAGAAGCTGCGCACCCCGATCGCGTACATCGAGTCGAGCTTGGCCACCAGCGTCTGCTCGTCGGAGGCGGAGCTGTAACAGATCGACAGGCCGGGTGAGATCGCGTAGGTGAAGCGGACGTGGTCCGCCGTGGCTGCCTGCACCAGGCCTTGGATCTCACTGAGCTGGGCGGCCGGGTAGGGATCCTGCCACTGCGCTCGCAGGTAGGGGTCGTCCTTCGGCGAGTACACGTAGATGTTCATCTTGTTGCGCGCCATGAAGTCGAACATCGCGTCGCGGTCGGCGTCGCTGTACTCGGGCCCGTAGAAGCCCTCGACGATGCCTCGCAGCGCCATACCGGGCCAGTCACGCACCTCAACCCCCGCCACGCTCATCCCCGATCCGTGCCGGCGGATGAGCTGGCGCAGGGTCTGCGCCGCATAGAAGGTGCCGTCGGCGTCGTGACCGTCGAGGATCACCGACGGGTGCCCGGCCACGTTCCCGGTGGCCAGCACGTAGCCCTCCGCGGGGAGGGTGTCGGCGCCGGTGACGCCCAGGCTCTGCAGGGCGCCCGCGGTGGCGGCGTTCTCGTCAGGGCCACCGACGTAGATGACCGTCTCGTGAGGCGCCGCGCTGCCGGCGGCGCTGATCTGATCGACATGCTGAACGCCGTCGGCGGTCAGCATCGAGGTGACCGCCGAGACGGTCGATGGGTCGCTGCTCGCTCCGGTCAGCACCGCGACCGAGCTGCCGAGCGGGATCTGTGGACCGCTGGCCTTGATCGACTGGGGAACCGGGTACACGGCCGGCAGGTGGCCGGCTCCATCTGCCATCGCCGAGGCTGGAACAGCCGCGACGACCAACGCCGCGCACGCTCCAGCGAGGGACAGGGACAACCGTCTGGTTCGCTTCATCAGTCTCCGATCCGGTCGATTTCTCAAGGCCTGCGCCGCCGAGATGACTCAGGCGGCGTCCAACTGACATGAAGCGCGCGCCGGAGCGCACGGTGTGGCCTGCACCCGGTCTCGATCGAGCGGATCCGCACGAGGTGGAGTTATATTGGTCTAGACGATTTTGTGCAAGTTAATGGTCTAGACGAACGATAATGGTCTAGACGACCTAACCCGGCTGGTCCCGCCGCCCGCGCGCGGTCGCGTCGGCGAGCCACTCGTCCTCACCGTCGCCGCGCTCGCGCAGCCCTTCGATCACACCGTCGATGTCGGCGCTCGATCGGTTCTGGCCGAGCTTGGCCTTGGCCTCGACACGGGTGATCCGCAGCTCCACGCCGACGATCGCCCGCAGCTGCCCGTCGACGTACTCGCGCGGCGCGTCGTCGACCCCCCAGGGCTGTGCGCGCTCGGACTCGTGGCGAACGGTCAGCCGCCGCACCAGGTCCTCGAGCCAGACGCTGTCGTCGTGGATCACGAGCTGCCCGTACACGTGCGCGGTGGTGTAGTTCCACGTGGGGACGACCTTGCCGTGCTCGCGCTTTGCCGCATACCAGCTGGGGGTGATGTAGGCCTCCGGGCCGTGGGCGATCACCATCGACTCGCCCACGGGCTGCAACCGCCAGTGGTCGTTCTTGCGCGCGACGTGACCGAGCAGCGATCCGAGCTCGCCCAGCGACGCGTCGTAGATCAGCGGCAGGAATGTGGCATACAGCCCGTCGCTCGCAGGCGTCACGAGATCCGCGACGCGGATCCCGTCGAGCAGCGCGCGCGTCTGCGCGTCATCCGCTCTGAAGTGTTTGGGCAGATACACGCCTGAAACGTTAGAACGCGCCGGGTGCGCTCCGGTCAGAACGCCCCGGCGGCGGTGCGTCCCCCGTCCCGCACCAGCCGCTCCAGCTCGCTGCGGCCGTTGCCGATCAGCGGCAGCCCGTGCGCGAGCAGCAGGTGCTCGAACTCATACTCGTCGAGCAGGCGCGTGAACGCCGCCAGCAGTCCGCGCTTGGTCTCGCCGGGGTCGTCCATCAGGAAATCCGGCACGAACCCGATCTCGGACTCGGGGTCCACCGTCGAGCGCACTACCGTGTCGGCGAGCCACAGCGCCGACGCCGATCCGAGGTGAAATCCACCGTCGTCGGGTGAGAGTGAGCCGACGGTGAACGGGACCAGGCCGCCGGGGAGCGCATCGCCGGGCGAGTAGCTGGTGACCGGACCCCGATCGGAGAACTCGTGCAGCCCCAAGGCGGGCACGAACACCTCGGCGCCGAAGCGCTCGCGCACCTCGCCGGAGGAGCGGAAGTGATGGCGGTTGGCGAGCGCCACCGCAACGGGTGGCGTCGGTCTCGCCGCGAACCAGTCGATCCCCACGTCATCCGGCAGGAGCGGATCGATCAGCACGCCCGGCGCGTCGAGCCAGAGCGACGCCACGAGCGTCCCGCCGATGCCCGGGTTCGGTGCGGTCCAGTGCCAGATGCCGGGAAGGATCTCGTCCACGGCCGCGCTCAGCCGGTGGGCAGCAGCGATATCGCGTTGGTGGCCTCGCCGGCCGGTGGCGGCGTGGGCGCAGGCTGGGGGCCGTATTCGAGCATGTTCTCGGTCATGTCGACCCCCGCCGACGCGCCATTTACCGTGAGGTTGTAGGCGAGGTGGATTCGCCGGACCTGGTTGGAACCGTCGATCCACACGTCGATCGGCATCTCTGTGGTGCTGGCGCCGCCCCGCTGCAGCAGCGCGACGAGCTGCTCGGCCGCCCTCCTGCCAGAGGCCGGTACCGCGTCCGGCAGCTTGGCGAGGTCAACCAGCGCGTGATAGTGCGTCGTGCTGACGCCGTTCACCGTCTCCTGGCCCAGATCCTGGATCGACCCGCCGGCGGTAACGCGCAGATAGTCGAGGTACTGGCCGGGATCGTTGATCGACTCGCCGCTGTTCAGCAGCGACCCGAGTTCCGGAATGCCGGCCGCCCTGCCGAGCTGCGAGTACCTGACGTAGACCCACGGTTTGCCACCCGGTAGCTTGCTGGCGAGCTCCGGCGGCATCCGCACGTATACCGTCGCGTGGTCAAGGACCATCTGCAACTGAAGCGATTGCGGTCCGCTGCTGGTCGGGATCGTCATGTTCATCGTGAACGCGCCCTGGTGCTGGCCGGGTGAGAACGAGCCGGTGCCGGTTGCAGCGACGGTCAGGGGGGTCGAGCCCGATGCCGGCGCCTTGACCGTCTCGTGGAGCGCGATCGCCACCTTGTAGCCGCTGGCGTTCGCGGACACGTAGGCGGCGCGCTTGAGCTTCGCGGCCGGACCACCGCCGGAATGGGACGACGTCCCTCCGGAATTGGACGACGACCCACCGCAGCCCGCGATCGCCGCGGCCGCCCCGAGCCCCGCGATCACAGTCACCACGGTCATGAATCGCTTGTCACCCATCATGTTGTCTCCCTACGCTCGGCTGCCGCCCCACACTCGGGCCCCACGCTCAGGAGCGTACACCGGCGAGTCAGTACGGCGGCAGCTCCGCCCACCATTCGCCGAGCGCCTTGAACGCCGACCAGAACGCCCGCTTGGCCGACTCCTCGTCCAGCGACTCGTCGATGTTGGGCACAAACAGCGCCTCACACGAAGGCGTGAATCGCTGGACCACGCCAGACTCCTCCACCAGGTCGCGTCGCAGCGGCAGGTCCAGGTCGTTGATGACTCCGAGCGCCTCGCGCCCCATCACGACGACCAGCTTCGGCGCCACGATCGTGAGCTCGTCGGCGATCCGTGCCACGCACCCCGGATCCGCCATCACCGGGTCGAGCACCGGGCACTTCACGCAGAGCGTCCCGTACACCGCCAGAGGGTCGATATTCAAACGCTTCAGGGACTTCATCAGCGCGTTGCCGGAGCGCCCGTAGAAGGCGACGCCCTCCTCGATCTCGGCCGGCCGCGCCGCGTACTTGACCATGAAGATGTCGGCCTGCGGGTGACCCGACCCCAGAACAGGCATCAGCTGACCGCGCGGGCAGTGCTCGCAGGCCTGCAGCTCGCGCGCGAGGTTGTTGAGCTCGCGAATCGCCCGCTCCAGGTATTTCTCGCGGATCTCGTCGTCTGTTGCGGGCACCGTGACCGAATTGGACGCCCCGGCCGCATGTCCTTGCGAGTGCATCAGGACTTGCGGCCGTGCATCAGGACTTGCGGTCCGCGGCGGGGCCGCCGGCGAGCATCGAGGGCCATCACGACTTTCGGGCCGCGCGTCGCACGCGCCGCTCGCGCCGGGCCTCGCGCGCGCCCGGCGGCGTCGCCTTGGTCTGCAGGAACTTCAGCGCCTGCACATAGAACAGGCTCGCCGGGTTGCGGATGATGTCTGCGGTCCGCAGCGACTCGAGGAACTGCTCGGGCCCGTCGAAGTCGTGCATCCGGATCCGCACCGAGCCGAGCCCCTGCGGCACGTGCGCGTCCGACCCGGCGCCGGCGATGATCCGGTACTTGGCGGCGAACCGGACCGCCTCCTCGTTGAACTCGGCGATCGCCACGCGCGGGTTGAAGACCTCGATCAGGTCGATGTCGTCGAGCACGTCGAGCAGGTGCTTGTAGTCCGGCACCGAGTGCATGCGGTCGAAGGGGTGCGGCACGTACACGAGCCCGCCCTGGCGCTTGATCTCCGCGATCGTCTCCTGCAGCGTCATCCCGCGCGGGATCTTCTCCTTGATGAACAGGCCGATCACCTCGCCCTGGGACGCGGTCTTCACCTCCTCGCCGATGATCACCTTGATGCCGCGCGCCTTCTCCGCCGCCTCCAGCGCCCCCGAGATCTCGTTGTGCTCGGTCACCGCGATCGCGCCGAGCCCCTTCGCACGCGCCTCCGCGAGCAGCACCTCGACGGGGGTCGCGCAGTCATACGAGTGGTCGGTGTGCATGTGCAGGTCGACGTCGATCAGCGGCCTGTCGGCGACGGCTCGCGCCGCGGCTGCGTTGACCGGGCGGCGGTCATGCCGGCGGGCCACGAGCGAGCCGTAGATCGCCTCGAGCTCGTCGGCAACGCGGGCGAACGTGAGCGTGGCCCGCAGCGGCTCGGCCTCGGCGCGGAGCGCGTCCAGCAACTCCGGCTCCGCGCTCAGCCGCGCGATGTTGGCCGCGAGCGTCTGCGCGTCACCGGCCATGTACTGCAGGCCGCGTGCGCCGTCGGAGAGCAGCTCCGCGTACACGGGGATGCTGCTCGCGACCGGGACGATGCCGCTGGCGAGCGCGCGCACGAGCATCCCCGGCGCCGGCATCGCCCCGTCCGAGCCGAGCACGAGCGCGTCGGCGCCGGCCAGCGCCTGCTCGACCGGCATCGTCTCGGCGCCCACGAAGCGCACCCGGTCGGCCAGCCGCTGCCCGAGCGCGGCCGGCGCAGCGAGCGGCCGCGAGGACCAGATCGTCGCCTGCCACGCCGCGTCCGCGGGCAGCAGCCGCAGCGCCCGCAGGAAGGTCCGCAGCGCCGCGCGCTCCTCCTCGGCCACGCAGAGAAGATGCAGCTGATCCCCGGGGTCGCGATTGGCTGTTCGCGACCCCGGCTGCAGCGCTCCCGGCTGCAGTGTCACCGGCTCCGCGGCCGGCAGCACCACCCGGTAGTCCGCCGGGAAGTAGCGCTCCATCAGCACCCGCGTGGCGTCATAGGAGGCGACGCGCGCGTCGAGCCTGCTGAACAGCAGCTGCGAGAGCTGCCGCCCGAGCTGCGTGGAGAGCACGCGCTCAGTGGGGTTGTGGAAGGTGCCGACGCTCAGCGCCCGCGCGGTCCGCAGCGCCGCGCTCGCCGCGCTCGGCGCGAACGGCTCGTGCACGTGCACGATGTCCAGCGGCAGCGCCTCGAGCGCCTCCTCGATCGTCCGCGCGACGTCGACCGGCAACGAGGCCGCCCGCCGCCGCGTCGGTGAGAACGGCAGCACCTCGCCGACGCCCAGCACCAGCGGCCCGGAGTCAGCCCGCGCCATCAGCGCCTCGATCTCCGCCCGCCCGCCGCGCAGCGCCACGCGGCTCTCCCGCACAAGCTCGGCCGAGCGCGAGGGCGCGATGATCAGCACCCGGTGCCCGCGCCCGTGCAACTCGTCCGCGAGCCGGGTGACGTACTCGTTCACCTCGGTCTTCGTCTCCCAGGCGAACGGGCTCACCTGCGCGATCGCGAGCCGCTCCTCAAGCACGCCGCGCAGTCTACGCGGCAACGGTCAGACGCCGTGGTATCAAGAGTGATACCATCAGTGCATGGCGATGACACTCCGCTTGACCGACGATGAGGCCGAGGCTCTGCGCGTTCGCGCCGAGCGCGAGGGCCGGTCGATGCAAGACGTAGCGCGGGCCGCGGTCCGTGAGTATGTGGATCGCACGAGCAGGCGCGAGCTGGTCGACCAGGTCCTGGACACCGAGTTGCCGCGCTTCGCCGAGGCGCTTCGGCGGCTCGGCGAGTGATCTACCTTGACCTCGAGCTGTTGCTTCACGTCGCGGAGCGGACGCTCGGGTCCGAGCCGATCGTGCGCGACGCGGGCCTGCTCGAGTCGGCGCTCGCGCGACCGCAGGCGTCCGTGTTTGGCGCTGACGCCTATCCGACTCTCCACGAGAAGGCGGCGGCGCTACTGCATTCACTGGCGCGCAACCACGCCCTGATCGACGGCAACAAGCGCGTGGCGTTCGCCGCGACTTTCACCTTCCTCGGCATCAACGGAGTGCGGTTGACCTTCTCCAACGATCACGCGTACGACTTCGTGATCGCCGTCGCCACCGGGGAGCTCGACGAGGTGACTCAGATCGCGGCCGAGCTGCGCGCCAACTCGGAGCCGGTCAGCGCAGCGTGAACGTGTAGCTCAGGTATTCCGGGCGCTGCTTGCCGCGCGGTGTGAACGCGGCCCCGGCGGAGATCTTGATGCGCTTGGCACCGGCCAGCAGCCGCCTGCCCGCGCCGGTGAGCCGCAGGTCGAGCGTGCTGCGCCCGGCGCCACGGACCTTCGCCTCGCCCGCTCCAACGGTTACCTTCTTGCCGTGCGCCCGCGCGTACCAGACGGTCGCGGCCGTCCCGGCCTCGGCCGCCTCGAATGTGAATACGAACCGGTGCGCCGCGCGGATGCGCGCGAGTGTGCCGCTCTTGCCGTACGGCTCGAGGATCGCCGCCAGTGACAGCTGCACCTGAGCGGCGCTGACCGGGGGCGGCCGCAGTTCGGTTGGCTTGCCCCAGCTGCCGCCCGATTCGCTGAGCGCATAGCCGAGCACGTTGGCGTGGGCGTCGTTGTACTGGCCGATCACGGTGCAGGTTCCCGCGCCGGTGCACTCGGACTGATCGGCCGCTGCGAATTCGACCCTGGCCCCGTTGCGCGGCAGCGGCGACTCGAGCCCCGTCTGCCAGGTGCCGCCGACCTCCGAGAGCAACAGCGCCTGTGTGTTGTCGCCGGCGTCGGTGTAGACGCCGGTGGCGAGGCAGTTTCCGGCACTCGCGCAGGAGATCCAGTCGAGCCCGGCCGACTGCTTCCGGAGGCCCTTGACGGCGTTGGCGGGCAGCGTCACCTCGACCCCCGGCTGCCAGGTTCCGTTCGTCTGGGACACGAGCAGGCCCTGCCCGTTCCCGTCGTTGTCGAAGTACCAGCCGACGGCGGTGCAGCCGCCGAGCTGCGGGCACGCGACAGACGCAAGCACGTTCGTCTGGACGCCGACCGTGCTGGCGGGCGCCGCGTTGGCCGGGAGCTGGGCACCCGTGGCGCTCGACCAGGTGCCGCCGGTCTCGCTCAGCAGCAGACCGAGCGAGTTGCGCAGCGGATTCGCGTAGGTGCCCACTGCGGCGCAGTCATCGGCGTCGACACAGGCGACGGACAGCGGCGCGAGGTTGGGGTCGGCGCTCGCGGTGCTCGGGGCTGCCGGAGACGCGGCCGCTGTCCACTTGGCGCCGCTGCCCCGGAGCAGCAGACCCTGCTGATGGCCGGCGGCGTCGACGTACTTGCCCGTCGCGGTGCAGACCGCACCCGCGGCCGTGCAGGTGACGTCGAGCAGCGAGGCGTCCTGCCCAGCGACGGGCGCGCCGGCCGGCAGCGGTGCCTCAATCCCGCGCTGCCAGCGGCCATTGCGCTCGGTCAGGATCAGGGCTTCAAAGACCTCGGCGTTGCTCTGGTAGTTGCCGACGGCCACACAGTTGCCGGGTGAGCTGCAGGAGACGGACACGAGGCCGACGTTGTCGGCGATGCCGCCACCCTTGGGCTTGACCGGGTGGATCGCGTTGGCGGGCAGCCGTGCTTCAACACCCTGCCGCCAGTGCCCGTGGGTCTCTGTGAAGAGCACGGCATGGTCGATGTTGTGCCTTCCCTCATAGCGCCCGACCGCCGTGCAGCTGCCGGCCGCGCGGCAGCTGATGTCGGCCATCCCGCCGCCGCTGGTGAGCTTGAACGGCGCGAACGCCGCGTTGGCCGGAGGCTGCGCCTCGACGGCCCGCTTCCAGCGACCGTGCGCCTCGGTGAGGAACAGGCCCTGGGCCAGACGCAGCGAGTCATCGTAGGTGCCGACCGCGCCGCAGGCGCCGGTCGACGAGCACGAAAGGGCTGTCAGCTGGACCAGGGGGTTGGGCGGACCGGCCGGGGTCGCCTGGTTGGCCGCGGCAGCTGCCGCCATCGGCTCGGCCGCAGCAGTCACGGACGTCGGGTTGTGGTGTTGCGGAGCAGCTGCGGCCGACGGTGCGAGCGCAGCCAACCCCACCCCCACTGACAGCAGGCAGACGGCCATGCTGCGAATCATGTGTCCAGCATAGAACGGGCGCCGCGTGATCGCGGCGCCCGCCGTCCGGTCCGTGTCGCTACGCGACCGAGAGCTTGGCCGCGTCGGCCTTCGCGGCGGCCTGCACGCGCGAGTACTTGGCGATGAAATCCTCGGTGGCCTCGCGGGCGTCGTCGTCGGGGCGCTGGCTCTTGGGCGACTTCATCAGGTACGAGCTGGGGCCGTCCAACTGGCCGGCGAGCCCGTTGTTCATCGCGAGCTTGCAGCAGCGCACCGCGTCGGTGACGATGCCGGCCGAGTTCGGCGAGTCCCAGACCTCGAGCTTCGTCTCCATCTGCAGCGGCACGTCGCCGAAGGCCTGTCCCTCGAGGCGGATGTGGGCCCATTTGCGGTCGGTCAGCCACGGCACGTAGTCCGAGGGGCCGATGTAGACGTCGTCCGCGGGCAGCGTGTGGCCCATGATCGAGGTCACCGCCTGGGTCTTGGAGATCTTCTTGGACTCCAGGCGCTCGCGCTCGAGCATGTTGTAGAAGTCCATGTTGCCGCCGACGTTGAGCTGGCTGGTGCGCAGCAGCTTGACGCCGCGGTCGTGGAACAGCCGGGCGAGCGTGCGGTGGACGATGGTGGCGCCGACCTGCGACTTGATGTCGTCGCCGATGATCGGCAGCCCCGCCTTGGTGAAGCGGTCGTTCCAGTAGTCCTCGCTGGCGATGAAGACCGGGATGCAGTTCACGAAACCACAGCCGGCCTCGAGGATCTGCTCGACGTACCACTTGGTCGCCTGCTCGGAGCCGACCGGCAGGTAGGAGACGACGACGTCGGTCTTGGTGTCCTTGAGGATCTGGACGATGTCGGCGGTCGGGCCGGGTGCCTTGGTGATCTTCTCCTTGAGGTACTTGCCGAGGCCGTCATGCGTCATCCCGCGGTGGACCGGGACGCCCAGGTTCGGGACCTCGTCGGCGAACTTCAGCGTGTTGTTCTGGCCGGAGAAGATCGCCTCGCTGAGGTCCTTGCCGACCTTCTCGATGTCGATGTCGAAGGCGGCGGAGAACTCGATGTCGCGTACGTGGTAGCCGCCGAGGTCGACGTGCATGAGCCCCGGAACCTGCTGGCTGGGATCGGCGTTCTTGTAGTACTGGACGCCCTGCACGAAGGAACTGGCGCAGTTGCCGACGCCGACGATGGCGACACGGACCTTGTCGTGCTGATAGCGGGCTGCGCCGCTGCCGGCGCCGTTCGTGGGGGTGGCTTCAGTGCTCACAAATCTGTCCCTTCGGAAGTTCTGATCGGCCGCGTATCGGTCGATCCACCAGTAAATATGCCGAAGGACGTCCATGGTTACACCGATCGGTACCGAAATTCAGCCACCGGCCCCGCCCTCACCCCTCAAGTAAACTTATTGGTGTACTTAGACATGTCCGGGAGGCCGCCACCAAGGGGTGCGCAGGTGAGGGGAAGGAAACCCACCACTACGGTGGGTTTCCCTCCCGTCAGCCCCGCCCAAGCCCCTCAGTCGATCGCGTCGCGCAGGATCGCGGCCGCGACCGCGTGCGCGTCCGACACCGCCTCCGCCGCATCGTCGACCATCACCCGCGCTGCGGCGCCCGTGTACAGCAGCGCGAGGCGCCGGCCGACCTGCTCGGGATCGGCGGCGCCGGCCGCCCGCGCGAGTCCGGAGAGCCGCGCGAGGAAGCGGCGGTCGTGGTCGACGCTGGCGCGATGGACAGGATGCTCGGGATCGGGGAACTCGGTGGCAGCCGCTGAAAAGGGGTCCGGCGCACGCGGCGCCGGACCCT
>Ga0123355_10005000_pt1 | contig 19302 bp, 21 predicted proteins | sample TergutEmb28metaG_3_FD_89872 | JGI IMG/M metagenome (GOLD analysis project Ga0123355, IMG submission 89872) | Embiratermes neotenicus P1 segment gut microbial communities from Petit-Saut dam, French Guiana - Emb289 P1 | ecosystem: Host-associated > Arthropoda: Insects > Digestive system > Gut ... | reverse complement strand
TCAAATATCTGGATGAAAAGAAACCCGCGCACATTCCGTCAGACGGACAGCCACCTATTTATCACTACGATTGATCTCACAGCAAAAATATAATGACGTCATGTAAAGATTTGATATTAGTGTGGAAATTATACCTCCAACAAACTCCGTGAAGCGGTCCACTTCGTAAGAAGCTGACTGGTCCTCAGCTCGTCAAAAAATTCTCCGTATTTTACAGAAACTGCAAGTTCATTACCGCACTCACAACTGTCCGCCACCTGTTCCTATCCTCAGCAGTATCAATCCAATCTATTCCTCCCCGTTCTATTTCTTGACGATCCATTTTATTATTATCTTCCCATCTACTCTCAAGTCTTGCAAATGGTTACTTCCTTCGGGTCGCCCCCAACAAAATCCTGTATGTGCCACCCCTTTCCCCCAGACGTGCTACATGCACTGCCCATCGTAATCTTATCTATTTGGGAACTCGAATAACATTTTGTGAACAGTACACAGTATAAAGCTCCCCGTTTCGTACTCTTCTCCACTCTCTTGTCAACTCGTCCGTCAAGGAAGTTTACCTCACACTAATTTGTTTCGTACGTTTTGTCGCTTAAGTACTTACGTTTAACGCGTACGCTGCTATAGCTCAGTCGGTATAACGACTCGCTACGGGTTGGACGGTCCGGGGATCGAATCCCGGTGGAGCCGAGATTTTCCGCCCCCGTCCATACAGTCCCTGGGGTCCACCCAGCGTCCTATGCAATGAGTACAGGATCTATTTCTCGGGGTTAAAGTTAAGTTTCATTAAGTTTCATTAAGTCCGGGGTTAAGTTTCATTACCCTGGGCAATCTATTTCGAGGCATTCTAATTACATGTTGTATCCAGCTTCTCTTGTATTCCAGTAATTTGTGCAAAATTTGTGCTATTTTTAACTCCTTTGTAATTTGTGCATTTGTTTTGTAGTCTGTCCAAGTCTATCCTGCTGTTCTTCTCATGTATTTCATCTCTGCTGCTGTTATTCTTCTGGCGTCATTTGCTTCAACATTCCAAGTTTCGCTGCCATATAACAAGATTGGAAGTGCTAGTGTATTGTAAAGTTTTATTCTTGTTTTCTGAACGGGGTTTTGTGGTCTAAACGCATTATTTAATATACTTGTAATTTTCAAAGTTTATTTCATTTTTATCAATGTCCAATTCTCTTTCATAAGATATCGTATTTCCTAAATAGTTAAACAAATTTACTTGTTCTATAATTTCATTTTCTCTTTCAATTTTATTTGCCATATAAAAAGAGAAATATCAGATGTTCTGGAATTATATCTGCTTTAAAGTCATAAGTTCAAATGCGGCGCATGGGACAGACAGGCATTATTTCATCTGGCAACTCTCATTACTACTTCGGCGTGAAGGTAAGTGATGTGTAGTGAAGTGTAAAGAGTAGTGAAGTGGGTTGTAGTGCTGCGAAGGACTATTGCAGTGAACTGAAACACTATCGTATTATATATGGGACTGTAATGTTTTGTTATATTCTGTAATTTTATTTCAGTTGGCTATCTTTGTCCCATCCTGTTAGTTGTATTATCCTGTTACTATGTTTCTCCTTCTGTAACTTTTGAAATCTATTGTATGTAATTTAATGTGGACTACTACCCTGACCGAGGTTTTCCGTCTTTCCCTCGGTTGTAAGGCGAATACTAGGGTATACCTCTCAAAGACGGGGCACGGTCCGCACTCTTACCTCCGCCCAGAGGAGGATAAATGGTTTGCTCTATGTATTGTTGGTGTTAACTGTTGTTGTTATATGTAATTTTGGTCTGTAATCGCGTAACACTGACACCTGGTATACACCCAATTGCAGTTAAATAAAAAATATATATCATATAAAGCCTGACGCCAGGCACCGCAGTGCTCGCCTTTCCAACCCTTTGCCCCATTCGCGGTCCAAGTGTCCTGTACAATCTGTAGACATGAATGATAAACAAATAGTCGCCATAGTTATTGTTCCTATAATTTTTATCGAAGATCTGACACTTCCTGTGGATGAAATTGTTACGTTAGGAGGTGAAAGAAGGAAAGTCCCTCAATTTCCGCAAAGATATAAAAGCAGAAGCTATTTTCGAATTTTCAAGAAAAGTTATATTTTCATCGGAAAAACTAGAAGGTAAAATTTACTTTCACAAACGTCAGCAGGAAAATAGTAAATGAAAAATAAATTTGATTTCCTCTGAAATGAATTACTGCAGCCTAGAACTATTTATCTGTGTGAGTCGCCACTGCACCACCTTATGCAGCTGTCTGCGTCGCCAATGTATCGTCTTGTGTAGATGTGTGTGTCGTCCAGTGTAGATGTGTGGGCCGCCCTGTGTCTCTCTGTGCAGCTGTGTGGACTGCCACTCTGATGTCTTGTGTAGCTGTGTTGGTTGCCACTGTGATAGGCTGTGTAGCTATTTGTGTCGCCACCGTGTCTTTCTATCTATGTGGGTCAACACTGCCCCACACTTTGTCCCCGACCCAGATATAAATCAGCTTGCGGCCGACTTTTGGCTCTTCGGGAAATGACAGTCAGTTGTTTCGTTATGCGAACTGAGGTTTTACTTATTCCTTTCTACACATTTTATTATTTTATATGACCCCTATTCTCCATAAATTTAATAATTTTATTTCTAATCGACGCTGCGCCACATTCCAGAGGACCTGATGCTTCAGCGACACTGCCGCACGAACCTCAAATCAAGCAATTGTACATTCTTTTATACACTTGTTTATGAAGATTCAACTACAGATGAAAAATTTCAGTTAAATTTATCGACAGGTAAAAGAGAAACCCCCTGTAATGCTGTATCAATCGTTATTCCAAAACGGCAGAAATTGCAAACGGTGGCCGTGCAGCCAGCCAAGCAGCCATTATTACTGACGTGACCCAACTTATATCGTCCGGCCTTGAATTCGAGTCACAACTTATGATTAACCCTTTATAGATCCTACCTAAATCTTGATACCGAGGTGAGGTCTATCGGCGTCACAGCCTGGATAGAAATTTCATTTCCACTGTAACGTAAGTCCCGTAGATACTTAATGATTCTTTAACTGGACAGCAGACTTGAAACAATGGCTGTGTTCTATATCAGTGATAGATATGGGGCCCATAATCTCTCAACAGTTAGATGACTGTGGCTTTTAAACTTTTGGCGACGGAATTATTTTATTAAAATTTAACAAATTCTGTATAAAACATGTGAAAAAACAGGAACCAAATACGAAAGAATTAGGAAACAAACTGCATTTTGAAGGAACAAATGGAGAGTATATACCGTGTATAAAATATTCCGTACCTTTATTCATTCAATAAATAGATAAAATGCAAAATTTAGGGGTTAGCGTTGCGGTAGGAACACTAGAGGGATTTTTGGCGTCAAATGTTTAGGCCAGTAATGCCTGGCGGTTGCCTTATATACCGCAATGTTGAATATTAACAAATTCAACGTAGTGAACTGTTTTGCGTTATGATCAGTAGTGAAAAGTTTAGTGTTAAGATCAGTAGTGTATTGTTTAGTGTTATGATCAGCAGTGTACAGTTTAGTGTTATGATCAGCAGTGTATTGTTTATTGTTATGATAAGTAGCATAATGTTTTGCGTTATGATAAGTAGTGCTCTGTTTTTTATTATGTTCAGTAGTGTACGGTTTAGTGTTATTATCAACAGTGTAATTTTCATTGTTATGATCATTAGTGTACTGTTTATTGTTATGATTAGTAGTGTAAAGTTTAGTGTTATTATCAACAGAGTAATGTTATTGTTATGATCAGTAGTGTACAGTTTAGTGTTATTATCAACAATGTAATGTTTCTATTAAAGATCAGTAGTGTACTATTAATTGTTATGATCAGTAGTGTATTGTTTGGTGTTATTATCAAAAGAGTAACGTTTATTGTTATGATCAGTAGTGTACTATTAGTTGTTATGATGAGTAGTGTATTGTTTAGTGTTATTAACAACAGTGTAATGTTTGTTGTTATGATAAGTATTGTACTGATTATTGTTATGATAAGTAGGGTACTGTTTAGTGTTATTATCAACAGTGTAAGGTTTAGTATTAGTATCAAAAATGTAATGTTTATTTTATTATCAGTAGTGTACTGTTTATTGTTATGATCAGTAGTGTACGGATTAGTGTTATTATCTACAGAGTAATGTTTATTGTTATGACCAGTAGTGTAAGTATAGTGTTATTCTCAACAATGTAATGTATATTGTAATGAGCAATAGTGTACTCTTAATTGTTATGATCAGAAGTGTACTGTTTAGTTTTATGATCAGTAGTGTACTGTTTGTTGTTTTGAACAATGGTGTATTTTTTAGTGTTACTATCAACAGTGTAAAGTTTATTGATATGATCATTAGTGTACGCTTTAGTGCTATGATCAGTAGTGTAACGTTAATTGTTATGATCAGTAGTGTAATGTTTATTGTTATTATCAACAGTGTAGTGTTTATTGTTATAATCTGTAGTGTATCGTTTTGTGTTATTATCAACAGTGTAATGTTCATTGTTATGATCAGTAGTGTACTGTTTAGTTTCATGGTCGTTAGTGTACTATCCATTGTTATGAACAATAGTGTATTGTTTAGTGTTATCATCAACAGTGTAATGTTTATTGTTATGATAAGTAGCGTACTGTTTAGTGTTGTGATCACTAATGAATTTTATAGATTTATATTCAGCAGTGTAAAGTTTATTTTTATGATCATTAACATACTGATTGCCTTATGATCAGTAGGGTTCTGTTTATTGGTATATTCAGTAGTGTACGGTTTAGTGTTATTATCAACAGTGTAATATTTATTGTTATGAACAGTAGTGATTTGTATATTGTTATTATCAACAGTGTAATATTTATTGTTATGATCAGTAATGTACTGTTTATAGTTATGGTCGGTAGTGTATTGTTTAGTGTTATAATCAAGAGTGTAATATTAATTGTTAAGATCAACAGTGTAAGTTTATTGTTATGATCAGTTGTGTATAATTTAGTGTTATTATCAGCAGTGTAATGTATAATGTTATGATCAGTAGTGTAATGTATAATTTTATTATCAACAGTGTAATATTTATTGATATAATCAGTAGTGTACCGTTTAGTGTATTTATCAACGGTGTAATATTAATTGTTATGATCAGTAGTGTATTCTTTAGTGTTATTATAAGTAATGTATTTTTAATATTTTGATCAGCAGTGTACAGTTTATTGTTATGATCAGTAGCATATAGTTTTGCGTTATGACCAGTAGGGTTCTATTTATTGTTATTTTCAATAGTGCACTCTTTACTGTTATTATAAACTTTGAAATGTTTATTGTTATAAACAGTAGTGTACTGTTTATTGTTATTATCACAAGTAAAATGTTTATTTTTATGATCAGTAATGTACTGTTTATTGTTATGATTAATAGCGTAAAATTTAGTGTTTTTATCAACAGTGTATTGTTGATTGTTATGATAAGTATTTTACTGTTTATTGTTATGATCAATAGTGTATGGTTTACTGTTATTATCAACAGTTTAATGTTTATTGTTATGATAAGTAGTGTACTGTTTAGTGTTATTATCATCAGTGTAATGTTTATTGTTATATTCAGTAGCATAGTGCTTTCATTATGATCAGTTGTGTTCTGTTTATTTTTATGTTCACTAGTGTATTGTTTAGTTTTATTATAAAGAGTGAAATGTTTATTGTAATGACCACCATTGTACACTTTAGTGTTATTATCAACGGTGAAATATTTATTTTTATGATCAATAGTGTACAGTTTAATGGTAAATCGGTAGTGTATTGTTTAGTGCTATTATCAATAGTGTATTATTTATTGTTATTATCAGTAGTGCACGGTTTAGTGTTATTATCAACAGTGTAATATTTATTGTTAAGATCAGTAGTGTTTTGTTTAGTGTTATTATCAGCAGTGTAATGTGTATTGTTATGATCAGTAGTGTATTGTTTAGTATTATGATCAGTAGTGAATTGTTTAGCATTATGATCAGCAGTATACTCTTTAATCTTATGATCAATAGTGATCAATAGCATAGTGTATTTTGTTGAGATCATTAGTGTAAGATTGTTGTTATGGTCAGCAGTTTATTATTTATTGTTATGATAAGTAGTGTACTGTTTATTTTTATGATCAATAGTGTAAATTTTAATGTTATTATCGACTGTGTAATGTTTATTATTATGATCAATACTGTATAGTGTATTGTTACAAACAATAGTGTATTGTTTGTGTTATAATCAGCCGTGTACTGCTTACTTCTATGATCAGTAACATACTGTTTTGCGTTACTATCAGTAATGTTCTGTTTATTTTTTTTCATTAGTGTACTGTTAAGTGTTATGATAATTAGTGTACTGTTAGTTTTATCATCAACAGTGTAACTTTTATTGTCATGATAAGTAGTTTCAGGTTTTTTGTTCAGTAGTGTACTATTTATTGTTATGGACAATAGTGTACTGTTTAGTGTTATTATAAACAGTGTTAAGTTTATTTTTATGATAAATAGTTTTCTGTTAATTATTAGATTCAGTAGTGTACTCTTTAGAGTTATGATCAGTAGTGTACTGTTTAGTGTCATTATCAACAGTGTAATCTTTATTTTTATGACCAGTAGTGTACGTTTAGAGTTATTATCAACAGTATATGTTTTATTGTCTTTTTCAGTAGTGTTTAGTATATTGTTATATTCAGTAGTGTACTAATTATTGTTATGATTTGTAGTGCACTCTTTAGTGTTATTAGCCACATTGTAAGGTTTATTGTTATGATCAGTGGTGTACTGTTGATTGTTATGATCAATATTGTGTTGTTTGTTTTTATGACCAATAGTATACTGTTTATTGTTATGATCAATAGTGTACTGTTTATTGTTATGATCAGTAGTGTTCTCTTTAATTTTATGATCAATAGTGTACTCTTTATTGTTATGATCAGTAGTGTACTGTTTGTTGAAATTATCAACCGTGTACTCTTTATTTTTATGATCAGTATTGTACTGTTAATTGTTATGATCAATAGTGTGTTGTTTATTATTGTGATCAGTAGTGCACTGTCTATTGTTATGATCAGTTGTGTAAACATTATTTTTATTATCAGTTGTGTATTTATTATTGATATGATCAGTAATGTATATTTTATTGTTACGATCAATAATGTACTGTTTATTGATATGATCAGTAGCGTATTATATGTAGTTGTAATCATTACTGTATTGTTTATTTTTAAGACCATTAATGTATTTTTTATTGTTATGATTAATATTGTACTGTGTAGTGTTATGATCACAACTGTATAGTTTAGTTTTACTATGAACGGTAAAATGTTTATTGTTATGATCAGTAATGTGCATTATGTTACGATAAGTAGTGTACTGTTTAGTGTAATTACTAACAGTCTAATATATATATTGTTATGATAAATAGTATATTGTTCAGTGTTATTATCGACGGTGTAATGCCTATTGTTATGGTCAGTAGGTTATAGATTATTGTATTCATCAGCAGTGTACTCGTTACTGTTATGATCAATAGCATATTGTTTTGTGTGAAGTTCAGTAGTGAAAGTTTGTTGTTGTGATGTGTAGTGTACTGTTTATTGTTATGATTAGTAATGTACAGTTTATTTTTATGATCAGTATTGTACGGTTTAGTGTTATTATCAACTTGTAATGTTTAATTTTATGGTGAGTTGTGTACTGTTTATTGTTATGATTAGTAGTGTACTGTTTAGAGGTATTATCAACAGTGTACTGTTTAGTGTTATTATAAACAGTGTAATGTTTATTGTTATGATCAGTAGTGTAATGTTTATTGTTATGGGCATTAGTGTATGGTTTAGTGTTATTATCAACAGAGTAAATTTTATTTTTATGATCACTAGTGTACAGTTTAGTATTATTATCAACAATGTATTGTTTGCTGTAATGATCAGTAGTGTACTCTCAATTGTTACGATCAGGAATGTACTGTTTGTTTTTATGATCAGTAGTGTATTGTTTATTTTTATAATCACTAGTCTATTGTTTAGTGTAATTATCAACAGTGTAAAATTTATTGTTATAATCATTAGTGTACTCTTTAATGTTATGATCAGTAGTGTAAAATTTGTTGTTAGGATCAGTAGAGTAAAATTTTGTGTTATTATCAACAGTGTAATGTTAATTGTTAAAATCAATAGAGTATTGTTTAGTGTCATTACCAACAGTGTGAGTTTTATTGTTATGACCAGTAGTGTACTTAAATTTTATGATCAATAGTGTACTGTTTATTGTTATGATCAGTAGTTAATTGTTTAGTTTTATTACCAACAGTGTAACGTTTATTGTTATGATCATTAGTGTACTGTTTAATGTAATGATCAATAAACTATTGATCATTGTAATGATCAGCAGAGTACTGTTTATTTTATGATCAATAGCATAATGCTTTTCGTTACGATGAATAGTGTCCTGTTTATTTTTATCTTAATATGTGTACAATTTAGTGTTGCTTTCATCAGTGTAATGTTTATTTTTATGAGCATTAGTGTGCTGTTTATTGCTACTATCAACAGTGTAATGTTTGTTGTTTTGATCGGTAGTGTAGTGTTTATAGTTATGATCAATAGTGTACAATTTAGTGTTTTTATCAACAGTGTAATATTTATTGTTATGATCTGTAGTGTTCTTTATATTGTTATGGTCAATGGTGTACAATTTAGTGTTATTTTCAACGGTGTAATATTTATTATTATGAACGGTAGTGTACTGAATACTGTTATTAACAACAGTGTTATATTTATTGTTATGATGATTAGTGTACTCTTTTCTCTTAGCTCAGTAGTGTATTGTTTATTGTTATGATCAGCCGTGTACTGTGTATTTTTATGTTGAGTAGCGTACCATATTACGTTATGATCAGTTATATTCTGTTTATTATTATTTTCAGTAGCGTATTGTTAAGTGTCATTATCAACAGTGTAATATTTATTGTAATGATCATTAGTTTACTGTTTATTGTTATGATCAGTTGTGTAAAGTTTAGTGTTATTGTCAGCAGTGTAATGCTTTTATTATATTCAGTAGTGTAAAATTTACTGTTATTATCAACAGTATAATATTCATTGTTATAATCAATTGTGTACTGTTAAGTGTTATTATCAAAAATGTAATGTTTATTGTTATGATCATTAGTGTTCTGTTTAGTTTTATGAAAATTAATGTATTGTTTATTGTTATTATCAGCAGGGTACTGTTTGTTGTTATTAAAAATAGCATACAGCTTTGCGTTATGATCAGTAGTTTTCTGTTTATGGTTATATACATTACTGTACGATTTAGTGATATTTTCATGTGTAATGTTTGTTGTTATGATCAGTAGTGTACACTTTAGTGTTATTATCAATACTGTAATATTTATTTTTATGATAAGTAGTGTACTGTTCGTTGTTATGAATAGTAGTGTACTGTGTAGTGTTATTATCTACAGTGTAATGTTGATTGTTATGAAAAGTAGTGTACTGCCTATTGTTATGATCAATAGTGTATTGTTTATTGTTATTATCAACAGTGTAATATTTTTGTAATGATCAGTTTTGTAACGTTTAGTGTTATTATCAATAGTGTAATGTTTCTTGTTTTGATCAGTAGTGTACTGTTTAGTGTAAGTTCAGTAGTGTATTGTTTAGCCTTATGATCAGCAGTGTACTGTTTCTTGTTATGATCAGTAGCATAATGTTTTGCGTTACGATAAGTCGTTTTTTGTTTATTGTTATGTTCACTAGTGTACTGTTTAGTGTTATTATAAACAATGTAATATTTAATGTTATGATCACAAGGGTAGAGTTTAGTGTTACTTTCAACGGTGTAATTTTTATTGCTTTGGTCATTAGTATACATATTATTATTGTGATCAGTTGTGTACTGTTAATTGTTATTATCAACAGTGTAATGTTTATTGTTATGATCAGTATTGTACTGTTTAGTGTTATTATCAACAGTGTAAGTTTTATTGTTGTGATCAGTAGTGTACTGTTTAGTGTTATTATGAACAGTGTAATATTTATTGTTTTGATTAATAATGTACAGTTTAGTGTTATTATCGACAGTGTATTGTTCATTGTTATGATAATAATTGTACTGTTTATTTTTATGTTCAATAGTGTACTCTTTATTGTTGTGATCAATAGTGTGTTGTGTTTTGTTATGATCAGTAGTGTACTGATTTTTGTTACGATAATTAGTGTACGGTTTATTTTTATGATCAGTAGTGTACTGTTTATTGAAATGATCAATAGTGTACTGTTTATTGTTATGACCAGTAGCGTACTATTTTTGTTACCATCATTATTTTATTGTTTTGTTATGATCAATAGTGTATGGTTTATTGGTATGATCAGTTGTGTACTCTTTATTGTTATGATCAGTTGTGCACTGTTTATTGATATGATCATTAGGGTACTCTTTTTTGTTATGATCATTAGCGTACTGTTTATTTTTATGATCAGTAATTAATTATTAATTTTTATAATCTGTATTGTATTGTTTATTATTATGATCAGTAGTGTACTCTTTATTGTTATGATCAGTAATATACTGTTTAGTGTTATGATCAGTAGTGTACTCTTTACTGTTGTGTTCAGTAGTGTAATATTAATTGTTATTTTCAATAGTGTGCTGTTTATTGTTATGATGAATAGTGTACTCTTTATTGTTATAATCAGTATTGTACTGTTTAGTGTTATGATCAGTAGTGTGTTGTTTATTGTTATAATCATTTGTGTACTGTGTATTGTTATGATGAGTAGTGTACTGTTAATTTTTATGATCAATAGTGCACTATTTATTTTTATGATCAGAAATGTACCGTTTATTATTATGATCAGTAGTGCACTGTTTAGTTTTATGATCAGTAGTGTACTGTTTATTGTTATGATCATCATTGTACTGTTTTTCAGTGTCGTGATTTTTTGATCTTTACACAACTTTGAAATGTGTGAATTTAGTTTTTCAGTGTTTCCTTCCGCAATAAGTATTAATCTGTAGCTTAGCATTTGATTCTCTTTCTACAATATTTCTTCTCTATATGAATTAGGACTTTCCTGATATCCGTGACTTCTGCTTTTGCTTTCTGTGTCTTTTACAGTATATTGTCAAGCAAATGTCTTTATGATTCTTATTGTTGCAGTGCTATTGTTGTGGGGTTAATACAAATAATTCTTAATCGCACTACTTTTTAAGAATCTTTTAAACATTTTAATGTTTTTTTTGTAGCCTTATCATTCTTATGAATACTCTTTTAATTACTTTATATTCTTCCTCCATACTTTAGACATGCGGATTTTACTCTCGTTATTGCAGATGTTTGGGGAACTGATTTTCTCTACTCAAACAAATTGGCAATATATACAAATGCACAGTTATTTTTCCCATTTTCTCTTTAGAAATATGAATATAAATTTCCATATATCGTGTTATGTTGAAATGAAACAATAAATATTACATCTTTTAGGACAAGGGCATATATTCCACACATAATTGTGTGAGGAAGAAGCGTTTTCTTTGGAGTTTTTTGTTAGTATATTTTGAATTTTTTTCTGTGTAGGAAACACAGAGAGCTATTATCAGTTTTATGCAGTTAAAAATGATTATATTCATGTGTCTTGTTTCATATGATGAGACACCACAACCATGATATGTGTTGTTGTGTTACAGAATGGCATGGATGTTGTGGAAGGTGAAACTGGTTCTTATAGTGAGACATGTGCAACATGTGATGATGATGGAACTGAAAACATCACTATTAAACTTGAAAGCGCCATAGATATAAAGGATGAAATTCCAGAATATATATTTTTTCTACCAATGAAGAATGAAAATGAGGTAAGGCTTTGAGGTGTTTGTGAGTTGGTGGCAGCTTATGCTTCTATGCCATTTATGGCCCCAAAAAAGGAAACTGTGAAATTAGACTTAACCATTTCCTGCTTTGTGTTGTATTGTGGGTGCCATTTACTTTTGAAATTTGGGTTGCAATTTGAAGAGATGATACTTTGTGGAAGTCATAGCCATTAATGTAAGGATAATATTGGAATGTCTTTTGAAATAGTTTAGCAATATGTGGACTGCATTTCTTTGGCTCTGAATGCAGACCAGTGATGGACTGTTTTAAGACACTGATTAAGCATAACGTTTTGTGTAACAGTGGGTAACTTCCAGCTACCTGTTTGTTTCATATCAGAAAATCATTACAATGCACAATTTAATTGCAATTTCTGCCCACGTTTACAAGATGTCAGCAAAACTGCTTTGTTTATGAAGGGTATGTTATTGTTTTTAATATGCTCATACACTATAATAAAATACCAGAAGAATGTGCACAGCAGTAGTGACCCATTCACTTTAAACACACTTAATACTTTCCTACACCCCTTGTATTCATGCACTTAGCAGCCTCACACTTTGAAATAAGTTCTGGGTCCAGTTAACATATTTTGTATTAGTGACTTGGTTTCTGGCATATAGATCCAGGTGCTGAACCTCTTGTGGATGGACTGATAACTCAGTTTAACCACACCACTCTTTTTTCCACACATAAAGCCTCTTGAAAAAGCTGCAAGACAGTATTTGTGAATTTTTCACTGATGAGAATCGCACATACCCCAGTGTATAACAGCAATACACTAATCCCACTATGAGTTCATCTACAACCATGCTTCAAGCTATAGCGTAATAAAATGCCACTCTCCAGACAGCACTTGACCACAGACCCCTCCATTGTTTTTCTTGTGAGAGTGGCTGTAATTTTCCTGCCACCCAGCATGGAGCCAACCCATCGCTAGTGTGTCTCCAAGCCATGCCATTTGGCAATTTTTGTTATGTCACGTGAAGTGCTAACAGTAGCTCCCTCAGTATCTAGGAAAGCTCAAGTGTAACTTACTGTTTTCCATTGCTTTCTGTATAAGTTTAATCACATGGTGCATTGCGGTTTCTGTGGACTTTCCTGGTTTGTAGGCAGATTGCTCTAGATGTAAGGGAAATGCCTCAATGTTTCATCCTTGATATTCCTGGCCACCAACTGTTGCATCGTTTTCTGCATGAAGGACAGTAGACTAATAGGATTATATCCCCTGGCCTCAGTATAGTTGACCTTCCTAATTACAGGATTAAATGCCATCTTGACCTGCCCCCTTACCCTGGGTATATATTCCCTTGCTAGGCAGACTTTAATATGCACATACTTCTCTTATAATGCAACAGATTTTGACACACACAGAATGTCGCGTTTTTATTGATTCTGTAATAACGTTCTTGGATTTCAATGTGTGCAGCCTCCAAAACGCACGTGCACTCTATATTTCAAGTTTCCCCAGCAATTAAAGTCACCTGCAACTCTGTGTCAGGTGACAGACAAACTCTAGTTATTTTCATGTCTTCTGAGCTAAACCACAGAGCCAATCACCTAATTTCAGTTTATGAACTTCCTTTCTGTCACTTTTCATACATGCAGGTTTTTGAAATGGGCTGAAGGATTTTGGGAAATCTCTGGAACCCATCCATTGTAGTGACACGTAATTAATCCGTTCAGAAGAGCCTGTGAAAACAACCTGCAGACTTCTATGGTGTGTGTGTTCATTGATTGCTGTGATTAGAATATTCCAAACTTTTAACATTCTTTAACTGTTGACGGTATGTTCCAGAATTTATTTCATATAGCACTCCAAAATAAGTGTGACATAAATGTCAAAACTGGCGTTTTATTTAAAGAAAAGAATATACAAAAATTGTGTTCTTCTATTAATCTCTTGTAGATTACAGTTCCTCCATTACAAAGGGTTTTTTTTCTAATACGCATTACTATAAAAATAATTGTTCTTTCTATCAGAATATTTCCTAATGTTTAACTTTGTGTTTTTACCAGGTTACTCCGAATGAACAGCTTCATTTACACAGTGCTGAATTCCGGTATTCCGGCTATATACGTAGTGATGAGCGCTTTTATACTTGTGATGTGTGTAATAAGGCATTCAGTTATCGGAGCAGACTTATAAAATATCAACGCTTACATAATGGTGAGCACCCCTATACCTGTGATGTTTGTAAAAAGACTTTCAGTCAAAAAAGCACACCGATAACACATGAACGCATATATTGTGATAAGCGCCCTTATATTTGTGACGTTTGTATTAAGGCATTCAGTCATCAGAGCAATTTTATAAAACATAAACGCATACACAATTATGCTTGTGAAATATTTAAGAAGGAAATCGGTAAAAAATGAAAACTTATAAGACATCTGCGCATAATAGTGATGAGTGCCTTTAAGGCTGTGAAATGTGTAATAAGTTATTCAGGCTAAAGTGTCTTCTGGTAACACATCTACACATGCATACTGGTGAGTGTGTAGGATGGGAGATACCACACTGGTGTATTTAAGATTTACACCCTGTAGTCTACTAGTGTTTTTAAGGTTGCGCCATCTTCAAGGTTAGTGTGAACTGAGTTGGGAAAGAGGCAGGTTATGTAGGAGAAATGATAGATTTAAGGGTATTACAGTGGTGATGCTGAAGCTGTAATTCTTTCGTGGTGTGGCCACATAAATTGTGTGAATATTGGCTGGGGTTCATTTTGTCTGCTGGATCCTTGAAGATCCTTCAAAATGGCAGGCGATACTTGTCTAGCAACACATTCTCATAACCTAGAGGACTTTAATATTGTGACGGTTAGTGGACAACTTTCGTGTTTAGGTTTCTAAGAATGAGTGGATTTAGTTGTCACGCATTCTCTGCCTTCCCGTGTGATTGTCAACTTCTTTATGGAGAAATTGCAGCAAAGGGCACTTTACAGAATCTTTATATTTGCAGTAAGTTTTTGGTCTGGCCTCATCAACTGGACTTACGGCACCACAACTAGCGTACTTCAAAATGTCAACTGCAACACAAAGCGACAGGTGGTGTAAATCTGCTTTTACTGCCCACTGACTCACACTGAAGGCCAGGAGGCTAATGGGATCGTAGATATGCAAAGTGCCTATCCACACGAGCCTCTGTTTAGATGCCAGATTTTACCATTCCATGAGTACGGAGGCTGTGTTGTTCCTGTTACCAGCACACACAACTGAAATCATCTGCGACCAGGATTGTCTCTGAATTAAAGTCATTCCGTAGAATTTTCGTACAGAGTGGTTGTGGCTACAGGCACTCTGCAGTCTGCCAATCTATGTGGTAGGTTTCATTTCAATGTACAATAATCTGTTGGTACATGAGCAATTGGCTTACGAGTTTCTGTTCCGTCGTTTTTGGAACCAACTATTGTTCCCAGTGCTTCTTCTGACTTGGTATCGTTCCCCGAATCTTCTCAAATGCGCAGAACACCATGATATCCCATAGCGGTCTGCACAGTAGCACCAGCATTACTGTGTTCTCATTTATTTGAGTGCTTTTTAGGAAGTTTGTATTAATCATTTTCATTGTTTACATCTTAAGAAATTCATTTTTGTGTATTGTAGTTTATGGAGAATTGTACCTGAATTGTATGCATTTGCCACACAGCTTTAATGCTTTATTGTTTGTCCATAGGTTAATGACTAAGAATGTTACAAGAATACAAGTACAGTAACTGACAGGATATCTTGTGTGTTGTGAGTCCTCGGGACCTCCTCCTCTTTACCAAAAGGGCCAGGGGGTACTAGATACAACCGAGGACTGGCACTATAAAATGCCATCATCAGTTGGAGCAGTCGGGCCCCGTATCGCCAACGCACGTGGGGAACATATTAACAAAATTATTACTTTAACAGCAAGGAATAAAACAATGGTGTGTTGCCACAAGTAAATGTATTGATAAACAAGGTATACTGCAGAAAGTAAATAAGAATGTTAAAATAATCAGAACGTAAGTGAAATAGACTTGCACCCTGAGTCGATCTGCGTCACGCCACACAATACTTCGTATTCAGAACACCTACAACATTCGCCAAACAGAGGCATAACAAACCAATTATCAATTAACGCCCCACTAAATATCACTACTAGCTGTAGCGCTCTTAAAATATATCATTTGCAACGATCGACTCTAACAAGCAGTTACGATGCATGATCAGGATACGTGATAATCGTACAAGCCAGTGTTCATAAGATCAATTCAAAACACTGTTGTTACGAAACTACATAAGGTAATCTCTGAGACAAAACGTTGTGACTGGCTAATAAAAAAAAACAAAATAACAAACCCATGTAAGAAAGAACACTATTTCCACACCAAACTTCTTCAAGACTTCAGCTCAACGAAAAGTAACAATACGCTAGACGGGCGTCGGAAACTTGGCGGCGTGGCCAAGACGTAAATTTAGACATAAACCTAACCAATCTAAATTTCTACACTACTAACATGCCCCAGGCGTCCGTATAGCTTCGTCGAAGAACCGGCAGCAAATCTGAAGGTCCCTCCCAACCACGGCGGCCGGCATTCCGCCAAAAATTGAGAATATTCACAGACGAAAGACCAAAAGGCGAGTGAGTAAGCCTCCAAACCTTGGTTCACGAGGAAAACTCGTAGAGCTGACGTATCCCCTTCCACCAACTCATAGGAACCAATCGACAGGCGATAGCCATATAAGGAAACTAGGAAGCAAAGTAGGTTCTAGGAAAGTTCCTTCCGCAAAGTAACAGACATGAGCCGGTGTGAGCGAAGGGCTCGGTTGTATGAAGTGAATTTTTTATGCATGGGAAGACGTTTCTGACTGCTGGAACTGCTTGACATTAAAACAAGAAATGAGAAATCAGTTTTCATTCTATGAACTTTCAAGGGAATGAATTAAGCTCATAAACTGATGTATTATAGTGTGATTTACCTTTTGCTGGTATTGCCTCCAACTGCAGCAATGTGGTGCTATCAAAGCACGTGTTCTGGTACGTAGATCTCACACTGAGGAAATACTTTGTCTTCCTCTGGCTTCTAACCCTTTCAGAATGTCTGCCATATATTTATGCATCACTGAAAGCACTGTTTGGGACCGTGTTCAGTACCAGGAGAAGTTCTGTTACAACCAACCGGTCTGGCTGACTGCTGTTCCAGTCAAAATATGTCTATGTATTGTTTGTGCCAAGTGATGTTCATACACACTGCTTCTCCACATGTACATGGGCTGTCCGGAAAGTTTCCGAACGTTTAAAATAGCCCGCCATTGCGTCGACCTGGCGCGGCAAGAAATGAGTTTGGCGAACCGAGTCGCGAAAACCGCATTGCCCTATCTTGCTTAGTCATTGTGCTGTGCTTCTTTATGTGATCACATGTTTGGCGCGTCTGGCGATTCTCTTGAGACAAGAAAATGAGTGCTTTTGTGTGAAATTCTGTGTCAAAATTGGAAAATCTGTTACTGAGACATTTGAAATGTTGAAAATAGCATTCAGGGAAGAAGCCATGGCCAGGATTCAAACGTACGAGTGGTTGGAACGTTTCAAAAAGGGCCGAACTTCGGTTCATGATGATCCGCTTTCGGGACGGCCATCAACGTCGAAAACTGGCGATAATGTTGCAAAAATTCGTGACGTTATCCGTTCAAATCGTCGTTTGACAGTTCGAGATGTAGCTGAAGAAGTGAGTATCTCAAAAACAGTGTGCCATGAAATTCTTACCGAAAATTTGGGCATGCATCGCATTGCAGCCAAATTTGTGCCAAGCCTGTTGACGGATGATCAAAAACAGAATTGAGTTGACATGACGTCTTGGCCAAACACGCGACGACTGTCCTTCCACAGCCTCCGTACTCTCCAGATCTCGCACCAGCTGACTTTTTTCTCTTTCCAAATCTCAAATCAACGCTGAAAAGCCGCCGTTTTGAGTCTACTGAGCCAATCAAGACAAATTCGCTCGCGTATTTGCGCAGCATTCCTAAAAAAGCTTTCCAGGAATGCTTCAGAACATTGAAGAAACGCTGGCAGCGGTGCATGCAGAGTAGAGGGGAGTACTTTGAAGGCGACAAGGCTGAATAGCTTCAAGGTAAGACGGGAAAATTTTTACGCGATATATTCGGGAATTTTTCGGACAGATCTCGTAAATATCAGAACACCGAATCAGTTTATTGTGATTTTGTAATCTCCTTGCCAAACTCAATACCTGCATGTTACAGAGCATATATAACATACAGGAATGTTGCCTGGTCAAAAAATCAGAAGATCACAGTGTGCGGGTTCAGCATTTGGAGGTTTACATTTGGCAACAGCAATGTGCACACTAGTCACTAGGAATGAAATGGATATTTCCTGACGAAGAGTCAGCAGATAACAGAGGGCATTTTGGCATCCATCTTGAATGGGTTAAAGAAACCAGCATGTATAGAATCTTTTGTGAGTGTATGATGGCTTACATTGGAGAGACTGGATGCTGTATTAAGAAAGGCACCACTTATTTATAATCTTAAATTCAGAGAAGGTTTGCTATCATTCGGTGCACTTCGTTTTGTCTTCCTGTTTGATACCAGAAAAGTAATTTTGCCTGTTTTTTTGTATGCGTGTGAAAATTGGTTCCTCACATTGAGAGACAAACATAGACTGAGGATGTTGGAGAATAGGGTGTTGAGGGGAATGTTTGGCACTAAGAGGGGAGAAAACAACACAATGAGGAGTTTATGATCTGTACTCCGCCCTGAACATTATTCGGTTGATCAAATCGAGAATGAGATAGGTGAGGCATTTGGAACGTATGGTGGAGGGGAGAGGTGCATACATGGTTTCGATGGGAAACCTGAGGGAATGAGACCATTTGGAAGACCCAGGCATAGATGGGAAAATAAAATGGGTCTTCAGGAAGTGGAATGGGATAGGAATGTACTGGATTGATTTGGCTGATGATAGGTACAGGAGTTGTGGACTTGAAAACAAAGTAATGAAACTTCGGGTTCCACACAATGCAGAGAATTTCATGATTAGGTGAGGAGTGGCCAGCTTCTCAAGGACTCTGCTGCATGGAATAAGTAAGTATGTTATTTTTAAATTGGGAAAGAATGCAAAAATACCTTCTACAAACAGTGAGCAATTCTGATACTCCTTATGAAGAGGTTTCATACATCGTAGAAGTTTCCATAATAATTACCATAAATCCGTGCACCAATAACATACCCACGCTTTTAATAATGATAGGGTCACAAAACGTCTGTATGAATTAAGTTTTGGAATATACAGGGTGTAACAGGAGGAATGTGCCAGACTTCGGGAGGGTGTTCCTTATGTTAAACTATACCGAAAAACCCCAAAACACCTATATCCAAAGTTGAACGGTTTGGGAGATAATGGCCAG